>Ga0209372_1000135_pt1 | contig 56459 bp, 42 predicted proteins | sample AgamicAtPe_FD_187170 | JGI IMG/M metagenome (GOLD analysis project Ga0209372, IMG submission 187170) | Agave microbial communities from Guanajuato, Mexico - At.P.e (SPAdes) (version 2) | ecosystem: Host-associated > Plants > Phyllosphere > Phylloplane/Leaf | place: Guanajuato, Mexico | collected... | reverse complement strand
CTGCTGCTGCTGCTCTTCGCCGCCAGCGAGCGAGAAAGTTGAATGAGCGCTGGCGCAAACTGCGAAAAGGTGCATGTGCATGTGCGTTTGCGGCAACAATTAATCGAATAAACAACAACACTGTTTCCAAGGAGCCTGCGCAATGGGCAAAAACGCGCATGGCTTCCTTGAGCCGAGCAAGAGGCAAAACTTTTCCTTCAACTTGGCCAACTTTTTCGGCCCGAAAGTGCAGAGGCAGCGGGCGGCCGCCAGGCGCTCGGCCGGCCGCCCGCCCGCTCGCCCGCTCGCCCGCTCGGCTCAGCCAACATGAGCCAGCCGGCCCATCCAGTTTCCATTGAGATTGTGAGGGCCAGCGGGCCGGCCGGCCGGCTGGCCAGACTGGCGCCCGGCTGATAAGCGCGAAAGAGAGGTAGCCAATCGGTTTGCTTGCGAGCAAGAGCGCACTTGTCCTTCTATCAGCTTCTATTTCCATCACGAGCTGAGCCCATTTTGGTGCCCGAGCGCCCGATGCGCTTGATTATGTTGTTTGGCCCTCGTGCGCATTATGCTATTTTGGTCGCCGCGCTCCCTCCTCGCCCCTTATCGCGCTCGTCTCGCTCTGCCCGTCTGCTCGGCCGGCGAGCGCCCACAGGGCCACCCGAGCAACCAGCCGCCCGCCCGGCCTGCCGGCCAGCGTCAGCTCGGCGGCCGGGCCAGCAAACGCGGCCACTTAGCCAGCTCGAGCCGCCAACTTCGAGTCGGGCCACTCGGGCGCCCAACTGCCCGCTTGGGCCCGCTTTGGTTGGCCCCCTGGCTGCCGGTTTGCGGCTGCGGCGCCAGCAGCGCGTGTCGGCGCCCAGCCGGCGCCAGCGCACCAAGCAGCGGGCGCCCAGAACGCGCGCTCGTCCCGCCAGTTGGCTTGGCGCCTCCAGGTTAAATCGATCTGATTAGGCGCCCACTACTGATCGAGCGAGCGAGCCTTTGGACCTTTGGAACCGGCCCTCTGGCTGGCCGGCCGGCAAGCAGGCGACTCTCTCTCGCGCTCTCTCTCTCTCTCTCTCGCCGCCGCCGCCGAGCACTCGGCTACCTGGCCCGGCCGGCCAGTGAAGGCCCGCTGAGCTGGCGCGCGACTCGAGGGGCGGCCGAGCGGGACGGGCGGACCGGCGAGCGGCAGCAAGCAACCAGAAACAGAAGCGGCCCAGCTGGTTCGAATTGCGCCAACACGCTTCGTTATTCCGGCTAGCGGGCTCCTTTGCTTCCAGCACACTTTTGTGGCCGGTTGCACAACCTGGGCGGCAGCAAACTCGCCGCAGCCGCTGCGGCCGCCTCTGGCCGCCAGTCGGTGCTCGGCCGCCGGCTCAACGCAGGCGCAAGGTCGCTGGAACAACCCGCTTGACCGGCCGCCGCCGTCGCCGCCGATCGATCATATGCGGCGCCGCCAGCATCCTTTGCCTCTGCCTCCGCCTCCGCCTCTGTCCTCGCTCTCGAGCCAGCGAGCTGGCGGCGGCGGCGCCAAACCTCAACCTGCCCGCGAACAGCCCACCGGATCCAACGGACACGAATCAGCGCCAACCTGAATGGGGCCCAAGGGTGGAGCTGGCGGGCGAGGCGCCGCCGACAGTGGAAGGCGCAGATATCACTCGCTAAAACCCAACCAAACCCACCAACTAATCCGAGCCAAACCGGAGGAACCCATTCAAGGGGCGAGCAAACACTTTGCTCGTCCAACTTTGCCCGCCAGCCGAGTGGCGGCGCACCACTTTTGGCCGAGAGAAGGCGGCGAAAAGCAACTCCAACTAACCATCCATTTTGCCGCCGCCGCCGCCGCCGCCGCCGGTAACGCCCTCTCGCCATCGGAACTCCCAGTGACAGTTCAAATGAACTTGAGCTCATTCTAAAAGCCCCAAAAACAAACCACATTCTTGACCCACAAACTTGCCCCTGTCTTGCTTCCGTTTTTCAAAAAGCGCCGACTTTGTTCTTAAAATGCGAAAGGCCAAAAGGGAATTCTTCCGCTTCGAATGTGTTTTGTCTGTTTGGTTAAAAAACTTTAGCGAAAGTTTGGCCCCCAACTTTGAAAGCCCAAAAACCGCAGCCGTCTTTCTAATCTCGGAAGTGGCGCTCCTCCTCGCAGAAAGAAGCCAGTTACGAGCAAAGCCGCTCGCAAAATATACCGTTCGAGCGAAACGATGATAAGGCGAAGGTGGAAGGCTAGTGTTTATTTTTGGTTTTGATTCTTGTTTTCAGCTCGTTGTTACTGACAACTTGTTGGCCTGCACATTGGCACAGTGGCGCACCCTGTTAGCCTTGCCTAGAGACACCCATTGGCGCCAAAACAGTGGAACAGGTGCCGAGTTGTTTGACGGCTCGCTCGGAACAGTAAACTGTGCTCTCTAGGATACAAAACCCTCTCATCGCTATTGTATTGTCTGGTATCGAAGCCCCACTTTTGAGAGTCTCGCTCGGCTCAAAGCAGCAGCGAGATGATTAGCGGTCTCCCACTAGTTGACATCGGCGTCCAAAAGAAGCCCTCTCGAGACAAGCCAATCAGCTACTCCCTGAAGCCGTGCACCCCAGGCGGTTCAATATAAATTTTAGGCCAGATTCAGGGTTTATACTCATTCACCGAGCAGCTTGAATAGAAAATCATCGCTCTCGTCGCAGCTGGTCTCGGATTGCGCCAGGCTAGCACCGACAAGGGAGGTCTCCATTCGCCTATCTTCGTCGTCGCTCGATATGTCAAGATCTTTTTGAAAGGTTCCGAGACTTTTCATCGTCATCTAAAGAATATAACGCCAGACAGAACAGATGCAAGATCAGAGGAGTCGAAATTGGTTGCTTCCCTGTAGCAACTCAAAAAATGGTTAGAATTATCACTTGCAGCTCTGCTCAACTCTCATGGCTCCTTAGGGGCCTACCTCAAGTCATGTAAAGTGAAGGTAGGACACACTCAGCTTGTTTGGCGGAATAGTCTCGAATAAAACCACAGATTACCATCTACATCGAGCGTACTGAGCCAGAGGCGAGATTGGACCACAACAGTGGCCACGACTTTTGTCTGGGGTGAGCATGAATGCAAGAAGTCTGACAACAAGGGAATCTCAAGCCGCCTTAGCCTGATGGACGAGTGAGAAAGTGAAAATTCACACTGCGCATCCTCCCGTAACAAAAATAACCTCCTCCACCATTGCAATATGCTCGCAACCTGGCCGCCAAGGTATAGAGACACCTGGATCAAGTGAGCGAGTGTGTCCAAACGGATGCCTGAAGAGCTGGGCGCCGACGGAGAACGACAAAGCAATGGAGGAGGCTGCATCCTCGGCTGCGGCAGCTGTAGGCGCCGGAAATTGGCCGGTCAGCCCGGCCGGCCGGTCTAGCCGGACGATTGGCGCGCTCGGCCGAGAGTGGCCGGTTTGGTGCGAGTATACGTGTCAAATTCCTCGCGGTATAAGGGGGTCCATCTCGCGATTATGGAGACGAACGAGGGCGAGTGGAGGCTCGAGCTGGCACTTGGGCGCTCGTTTACATGGGCGCCAGTGTTGCGGCTCCAGAGGGATAGGTGGCCGGATAGATCAGAACTGGCAGCCAGACGAGCGTATGGATTGAAGCTAGTAGACTGGATAGAGCAGAAGCTGGAGGAGTAGCGGGCGGATGGACAGATGGATGGACGGGTAAGCGGGCAGGAGCCAACAAAGCGACCTGTTGATTGATTGGCCCAGTCTTAGCCAGCGGGTCGGCTGTTGCGTACGCGCCGCTAGTACCTAGCAACCCGGCCTATCCAATTAACCTTTCCACAACCAACCGGAGCCCTCAAATCTAGAGCTCGCCTCTCTCTCCTTGGAGAGCGCCACTCGTGCAGGCGTACTCGGATCCGAAGCGACTCGCATTAGGCGAGCGAGGGTTTAATTAATTTGACAATATTTAATGAGCAGCCGCAGGAGAAGCAGATAACAAATTCGGTTTACGCTGCTTAAATTTTCGCTGCTGATGTCATCGGCAACAGACTTCCTGCCAACGAACAAAATCGCCTTGTCTTGGTCGGTCATAGTTTTGAGCAGAAAATCGTAGAGGTGCTTCCGTTTTTGCTCTTGCTCTGTCATTACAACCTCTTGACGGACCAATCAGAATGACTCGCCTTCCTGTTCCCACGTAATGTTGCAGTCAGGGATTCCGGTTCAACGGAAGCGACAGATGTTCTTATGACTGATTCGTTACCATTCATGAACCCTTTCATATCGGAATCAATTCGAGGTCCGAGTTTATTTGGAATTGACGGATTGAGGGGATCTTTCAGCGGCTCTGAGTCTGTTCGAGTGAGAGCCGCCAAGCTTTTTTCTAGTTGGTAGGCATCACTCCGACAAAGGCCATAGAGGTTGAGAATTCGGTGGACCAAAATCGAGTAGTTGATGCCACTTGTCTGGTTACGGCCTCTACCGCTGTTTGATCCAAATGCCAGAGAACCGAGTCGTCAGGCAAGGTAACGGGAGCCATCGAAGTAGTTGACGGCGTAACAGATTGACCATGTCGCCTAATACTGAATTCGGGCTACCAAAGGGCTTGGCTCAAGACGGATATAATAAAGTCGAGAGAGAGCAGTCAAGTTTCGGTTGGAGAAAAAGATGCTTTCGGTTCAAATTTTGGAGCGCTGAGCGTGCATTCGCTTTGGGCGACTGTGCGGGTTTGGAGATGAATGAAATGGGACTGCTGTGCATAACAGAGCGCGCGAAGAAACTATTTATTTTGTTTCCCTACAGCTGTGGCCGGGTGTTAACCTCGGCCTCGCCCGGGTTGGATCCAATAAAGTTCAGGTTGTAGAGACCTTGGTGCAATCAACCCAGAAAGCCCATTAATTATAAGCTAGCATGAGTAGCTCGAGCTCTGATTCAGAGTCAGATGACTTTGATGTGATGAGAAGGATCAAGATTAACATTCGTCCAAGAGAAGAGGTAACCAGGAGAGGCGCAGCCGATGTAAATGAGATCAGAGCCTCCGTTGAGGCTTGGCGACCACTCGGACCCCCAACACATTCGTCATTATCCCGTCGTCAGTCATCCCTATCGTCTGTTTCATCTCTATCCATTGGTGGCGGTAGCATCGGTGGCGGTGCAAACACAAACTCTATCTATGGAAATAATGCACAAGCTCCATCACAACCATCGCAACAAAACCAGAACAGTCCCTCTTGTCATAGGTTCACCAAAGTTAGCAATACGATCCAAACAAGTCCAAGCTGTCTGAGTCTAGTCAACGAATTTAACACTCGATCACCCTTTACAAATTTCATGTCAGCAATCTCGCGCACATCGTCAACATTAACTCTGGCAAATTTTAGCGATACTGTGCCAGTTGCGATAGCCATACAAGAATCGATTGAGCTCATTGTCAAAGGCCATATCGGTCCCCGAATCAGTGATCCAGAATTTAATTCACGCTCGATAGGCAATATAAAGATTGCATTTCCCAATTCGTTTGCTAGCAGAATCAATGAGACAAGCCCTACTTTGAAGCTCGATCTTCACTCTACAAGTAACATAATTAGGTATTATGCCGATAGACTGATCAAGGATCTCGATATAGGTACTAGAAGTGCCAATGACTCAGCGCTATTAGGCACGCTAAACTATCGAAGTATTAATGGAAATCTCAATGATCAATCGAAGGAACAAATTTCAACTCCAAATAGCGTTGACCTTGGAGAAGCGGATAACAATCACAAAATTTTAGAGTTAGACATGAATGTATTAAGAGACAAACTGAGGACAATGTATGAACAGTCGCCCATGTCCAAATATTACAATGTTGATGTACTCAGATACCAAATAGCACCTGTGGTTACAATTGAAACAGCACCCTTGCAAGTTTGTGCCTACTGGAAGTTTGAGACTAATGTGATCAAATTGCGTATAGATTTTTGCTATTCTCAGAGGAGCGGACTCGACCTGGATCGCTTGCGAGATATAATTTTCACGGTAAACTTCGCTGCTTTTATCCCCTTAGGAGTTGATGTCAACGCTCTATCACCAGACTCGCTGTCAAACGTACGAATCAATGATAACAACAATGACAAGGCAATAATCAACATGAATGACTTCGAATCCAACAGAGCACGGTCCAACCAGCTCTGTTTTCCATCAGGTAGATCTTTGATGGATTTGGAGTTGAACACCCCGACTAATTTTGGTGATAATGCCATTCACGTGAAGATTCCTCCGCTACCGTCAGTAATATTGGAGGCTAGTGGTGCCATAGAGAATGGGCGCACGCAATATAATTTGAATACAGCAGAAAACTCGGCAATGGTACATGACAAGCTCACTGATCTTGGAAACAGCCTTTCGAGGGCAGATGGAGAACCATTAGTCAGGCAATCGAGCAATATTTTTGGTGAAGAGAGATATAATCTCAAGAATCCGCCATTTCTAACCTATAAACCTCAGGCTCATTGGGACAAAAGTATTAAGAAACTAACTTGGAAGTTTGAAAACTTATCAGCCTATCATGGGACAAATGGCTTCGGTTCGCTGTTTGCAAAGCTTGATTTTCGCAACTATCAAGGGATGCCCTCCTACTCGTTAGAAAACTGCGATCCAACTCCAGTGGAGGTCAAATTTTTGGTCATTGATTCAACTTTATCGAAGATAAATCTGACTGTCGAGTCAGCTGGTTATAAGATGTCATTGTTGAAGAGGGAAATACGCTCTGGCAGGTACATGAGCGAGCCCTATATTTTCTAGCACTTGTTGACCTGTGTCACGACCCTTCACTTTGTTGTACCCAACGACTTACCCATTTTAGAGAATAAAACCAAGTTCAAAAAAATCGCTACAAGTTGTGGAAGGCACTCTAACTGTTATGCTCAATGTTAAACGATATCGCCTTTTAACGGATATCGAAATAATTTGGAAAGCAATGCCTGCGCAGGCTGAACCGAAATTCACACTTGATTAATTTACTTCCGGCCGACTTGTGCTAGTCAATCGAGAAAGTGCGATCGAAATTATCCTTTTATAGCTATCAGTCTAGTGAGGTTACATTAGCTAACAGCTTCGTTATAATTTATTAGCTTTGGGAGGCACGTTTTTAGCTAGCCAGTGCTGCTGCGGGTTTTTGTCACATATTATAACTATGTCATCGATTAATTGCAAAAGAGCAGCATGTGGCCACTTGTTTGGCCATAAAACTACCTTTAAATTAGTGTGCCGTCCCTCTGGCTATTTCTTTTTCGCAACCTGAAAGCTAATGTCTTAACTACCTGATATTTGTTCTTGGTGGCGCTGTCTTGGTAGTTCCCTGTGAGCAAACGCGATAGTCGCATCATCAGTGTCGTTTTTGTCGTTAGTTGAACACTAACTCAACTTTAATTCTTATTATTCGCGTCAGGATTCCTCTTGGCTTTGTCTCAACTCTAGCTCGGGAGTCCGCTAACACTGCCGACCAATCCAAAATGCTTGCGCGAACTCAATTTGAACTGGCCAACTAAAATAGCTTGCGAGCGGAGGTGAGACAGAGTTAATTTCCATACAACAAACAAACGAGCGGCTACCTGCCATTGCTCATTACCGCATCTCATGCTTGGTTAACGTTATCTTCAGTCACATGCTGATACTCACTTATCCAGCAAGCTTGCCGCTAAGCGGGACTTTTCGCCTAGCTTGCAAGCCGAAATAAGAGCTTTATTCAAACAGGTTTCCGGCCGCTTTGCTCACCATTTGTAGTAACCAATGAGATCCAATCCCTTTTTTCATTGTGCCCCTGATGGTGTTCGATCATCCCGGTTCGTTTGTTCTCATGCTCTCGTTTTTGCTTATTAAGATGACTAGAATATTGTTGCTCCTGTTGAATCGGACTGAATCCAACTGACGTTCTGTCATGATTAATTCGTATATCCGGCAAATGTTTGCTCTCGGCGCATCTTTGACTGTTTGAATTGAGTCGCTTTGCTGCTGCAAGAGCAGGACTTAACCTGCTTCGAACAAATCTACCTCGTCAAATACAGACAGATGGGTAAGCGAGTGCCTCTGTTTGATTAGAAATATTAAAACGGATGATAGACGAGAGGTATGTATCAACTTACCTTGCAAAGATCACAAGGAGGACCATCATTAGCAATAAGATGAACAGATTATAAGCTGTCACTAAGATGTTCCGTGTTAGCTGACGACTGAAGTTCAAATCAAATTGCAAGGCACCACTTGCGCTTGCTAGTTGCCACCGGTTTCGAATTCAAATAAAATGGTTAGATTTGTCACGTTAGTGAGGCCACCTGAGCGTTTGCATCACCTACTCACTTTCGTCGTCAGTGTTTGCGTGATTTTGGGTCAGAGCCAATCGAGTATGATCCGCATCTTGTAACCTGATTGGTGAATCTTGTCTCTTGTTCAAGTACTTATACTCACAGCGCAAACCATGGAAACCCATAGTGCACCAGCAGTTGTAAAGGGTTGAGTCGCGGACCTTGACAGAGAAACATGTCGCCCCATTGAGGCAATACCAACTCGCAAAGGGTTCTAAACATTCGGATATACTTGACTGAAGAAATTTGAGCTCTCAAGTTAGACTAATGTGAACGTGTGCTTAGAGATCGTCCAGGTTCCGTTGAACACTCACATTGTTCTTGCTTGATCTCGGAGGCTCCAAATAGGAGATATTTTGCATAACTTTTTGAGTTCAACTCTACTCACGCTGACGAAACCTGGACGCTGAAATTTGAATGACTCTTTCTCGAATTGATCCGTGGATATGTGGACGGAAAGAGTTGCAGCAAGTGAATGAAGAGGCTCGATCGGTCTAACCAACCGCAGGTGGAGCTCGGTATGAGCAGGCGCGTAGCCGCTCACTGCACGCCCTTTGCAAACTCTTCGCTCGCTCAGTATTGACTTAGGAAGGTTGAAAAAAATAATGCTTTTCTGCTACAAGCGGGCCACCGCATCATTCTAGTTCATGAAAATATCAACAAATCGGCCCATATATTTCCGATCTGAACCAAGCAAACTCCTTGCCATGCAGCTGCACGATCTATAAACGCGAATACATAGAACCAGAATTCTGACCCCTAGTTCAATAGGTCGAACGCCACAGGAAACTCATAGTCAGCAAACATGAGCCTTTACAATATGTATATGAACTGGAAGCACGGTCGTCAACCGACACCGCCACCCCTGCCCAAATACGACCCCGATGAAGATCTACCGGCATGGACTTGGTCCAGAATGAGATGTAACTTGCCCGTCGATAAAGGCGACAAACCCTGGACTAGAATTGGGGAAGCGCCCAAGTCAGACGATGATCCGGATTGGCGAGGCGTTATCAAGAGCCAAATTATTGAGATACCCTTGCCAGAGCCATACAAATTTGGGCGCTACAATGATCCGAGGTATTTCTGGTTCGACACACCAGACTATGCTGATCCTTTCAAAAAACTTTGGTTCGCTTGTAGGGAATCCTTTAGGTACGGCTTGGTGGCAGGCTGCGTGGTAGGAATGTTCAAAGGCTCACCAAGAGACATGAAAAGCATTCTCAATTTGTTTCACAGGGTGTCCGTGCCTTGGTTTATAGCAGGTATGGCTGGCGCCGCAACAATCATCGTCGTGGCTAACTTGCGAGACAAAAAAGACGACTACTACAACTATGTAGCGGGTGGACTAGTTATGGGCGTCATATTTGGACGAAACCATTATATTCATTGGGTTAGGGGAACTATACTTTCTGTTGCTGGACTCACAACCTGCAAGTATTATGCCGAAACGAATGGTGTCTTAGGATTAAGATTTCCACATCCAATGCAGAGAGGTATCGTGAGTGGTGGAATCGCCGATCGCGGAATCAAGTCCGGTGATTTAACATTTGGCATCAAGTCATCGTGGGGAGATCCTGGAAGAGACACCAGAAAGTCTTATTGAGATAACTTGTCTCTGAAGACAGAACGGTCCCCAATTAAATTCAACCAATTTATAGGACAAACAAAAGTCTAGTTAATTGAACTCCCCAAGATCTTTGGTCGCGGATGAGTATTGTAGTAGAAATTTAATGTCAAAGTTACGATGTTGATCTTGATAAAACTTGAGTGAAATAATTCCTCAGCCAGCAATGAATCGAGTCAGTGGGTTCATCATCAAGTTCGCCGCTAAATTGTCCGACATACTCGGCTGACTCTCTTCTCTTGTGTCGAACTGTTTGTTGCTAGATTCATACTCGGCCTCAGCCTTGCTGCACTCCACCTTTAAATCGGATTCTCGAACACAATTCAAATCTCGCTGATCGAATATGGAACCCTCGAGGCAAATATAAGACATCCTCTGATATGAGGTTTCACCGATTCCTTCCATCTGTGTACAGAAGTGATAGACGCGGCAGCCAAGTTTCACGTCAGCATAGTAGCCTGTTACTCGGCCATAACAAGTGAATGTAGATGTATTCTTGAATGATGTGAAGTCTGGCAGCTCCGTCGAGGTTGACTCCTCTCTTGTTGAGTTAGCCTGAGCTCCGTCAGCGTTTTCAGATCCAGATTGATTTGGGATGCTAGTTTGGTTAGATCCTTGTTGCGCTAACTCGGTTGGCGCCATTGAGATTGAATGATTCAACAATAAGACAGTTAAAATTATCGCTGCTAACTTGGGCAAAATCATTTTTTGAAATGATGAACTTTACGAAATTCGGTTTAAAAGGGGGTGGGCCTGAGATACAACACAATGGCTGGTTTCTAAAAATGGCGATACGCAAATGAGATGGACGAGAAAATCCTTTTATACTGATCAAGCGAGTAAACTTCCAGTGCTTTGGCTAATCTAGATTCGCCTTGTTGGCAAGCTGCTGAAGGAGATCCATATCACCCTCAAAGAATTCCTCCCTGTCGTCTGTTAGGCAATCAAATTCGATCTGATCGGACATGGTGGCACCGACAATCATACCTTTGTGCGATGGCGCGTAGAGAATCATGAGCACAATCACGTAGAGATTCCACATTGCGCATACTGTAATGAGCATAGCGCTAGTCCACTCAACAGTTGACGTACTACCCAAGGTATCTTCATCGTAAGACCAGTCATTTCTTTGACTTAACCCGTAGAATATGAATGTACTCAGGGCACAAATAATTGTCGCAAATAGAAGAAACTTAAACCTGTAGATCATTCCCTGATACTTGAGCCTTTTTGTGATCTGCATCTCAGGCAAGGACGACTGTTTGCCGGATATAGTTCCATAGGCTAGACATATATAATAAGCAAGGAAACATAGATAGGCGAGCGAGGCACAACTTGCGATGAGTATTGACAAATTGGCTAGGTTTGGTTTTGACTCCCATATTGTTAAAAACGGATCCAATGCTTGAATGCCTCTCTCGCTGAGGTCGAATATTAAGAGAGCCAAAGATGCAACGCAAATAGCAAGTAATTCCTTGATATAGCTAGCTAACTTGCTGTTCTTTCTAGCTCCGTCCAGTAAATGCTCTCCAACAAAGACTATCCAGAAGGATAGCAAGACGCAGTAGAAGATGCCCTGGCGCAAGTCGTTCATGAACGTCATGAAAGGTATCTCGATATATAGGGTTAAGAGCTCAATTGGTGCATTCAATTGAGTGAGAGCCGTGCCCAATCCAATGAGAAGACGCTCTATCAGGATGGTATTCCTGTTGAGTCTATTGAGGCGTTTACAATACCAGATCAAGGTGGCTAGGGTGAGAGCAAAATAGACAGTTTTAAGAGTTAGCCATATTTGAGTGAAACCACCATTGTGATGGATGGCGACACCGGTTATCTCGTTAAGTTTTCCTGGGAACTGTCTTGTACTGTTTGTGCTCTTGTCCTCGCGAATTTCGAAATTTATCAGGTAATAATCGTAATGGAGGGACTGGAGTTCAAAAAGTTGGATGAGATCGCAATCGAGCTTGTGACTTTGCTTGAGATCATGACTGTGACACTTTATGGTCCTCTTTAAGCCTAAGCGTCTTGCATATAAGGACCAATCTTTGTCGCCACCATTCTTTACAGACAAATCTACATCAATCAGTAACTGGAAATTGTTATCTAATTTGACAGGCGAGTTCATCTGTTGATCTTCAATGTTATTAGCAGCTAATAAAGGTTCATATTGGAATTCTGGAATGAGAATGACCAAGAGTGTTTGCATCCATCGAGAATATGCTAAATCCATTCCATCTCGAGGTAGCGGCAACTGAACTGCAAAAGTTGTTGTCTCAAACTTGTCTATGCCAGTCAGTTTGATACCTGAAGAGCGATCACAGTTTTTTCCAACATCTGAATCGTGGACTCGATGGTATCTTGGAATGGCAAAGTGGCGTCTATCCTTCCTATGACAATGCACCGAAGTGAATTGCTCAAACGATGAGGGCGATGGGGTTAAGAATGCTCCAATATAGAAAGATAGCACCTGGATCAACAATAGGATGGCCAATATAATCACGAGCTTCCTGTTTGAAAGTGTTTCGAGTATCGTTGCACCCATCGTGGTGAGAGTGAGTATTTTCTTTGGGTGTCAGTGTTGAGTTATATTTGGAAAGACCTTATGCAAATTAGTTTACGTTGACCATTGGATTTGAGGATGCGATTGGTCAAGTGCGTGCATTGCACTTGCAACTTTCGAAGATTAGTCGCGGGAGCACGTCATTGGGTTTTGAATGCACGGTACTGTTTCTAGGCTTTAAGATTGAGATGAAACCGTGTCGATTCCCTATCCCCTCCTTCATATTCTTTCAGCCCCCAGAGCTATCCAATACCACTAGCAAGCGCTTGTTCTTGCGCGACTTATCTCTGTACTGAAAGGATCTGGTGATGGAATTTGTCCTGCATGGTCCTGCCCCAGGCCTGTTCGTCCTAAACTCAAGCAAGTTCATCGCTTTGTTGACGAACTCACGTTACAGAAATAAACACCAGCAAACAGAAATCATTTCGCCCCAACTATTTCTATCAAATCGATAACTTTTCACAACGTCAGGCTATAATTGAAACCTCAACTGTCGATTGAAGCCTCATCAATCAACACGGAAATCAGTCTTGAGTTGTGATAAAATCGTCAGCTCCCCACGGAGTTGCCTCTTACTTAGAAGGTAACTCTCACCTTTCGATCTTATTTGTCAACAGCCCAAGATGCTCCGTCAAGTTTATAAAGCAAAAAGAGAGCTGTTTGCTCGTTTGTATCCCACCACACTGGTATATAAAGATGGGTCCACCGTGACCGTTCGGCACCCTGAGCCAAGACAAATCATTAAGATTCCTTTAACCATTGAGGACTGTATCGACGGGAAGAGTAAAGTGGCTTGGAAGAACAGACGAAGAATAATCGTAGCAGGGTCTGTGACTGCAGACCGAGACGATGTCACTTTCGATGCCAGAAAATATCTACGTCCGAGAAAGAAATAATCTGTTTCTTTTTAAGTTTAGATCTAGACTGCGATTACAATTGTTCCTCAACAATTCTATAAACATGCTCTATTAACATGTGTCTATTCATAAAAGCGGTTGTCCATCCATCTCGGCGGGCTTAGCAATGTCCATCAACTTCAAGACCGTCGGTGCAACATCACATAAAGCGGCATTGTGATCGAAACGTTTGAAGGACAGTTTGCAATTGTGGATGATGAACGGCACCCTGTTGGTGGTGTGAGATGTTACAGGTCCACCCTTCTCGTCTATCATACACTCTGCGTTTCCATGGTCAGAGGTGATCAAAAGCACATAGTTGCTCTTTTCACAAGCATCTGCAATTCGACCGATAGCAGTATCAGTAGCTTGCACAGCCTTGATTGTTTGCTCGTACTTGCCGGTATGGCCAACCATATCAGGTGGAGCGAAATTGCACATGACAAATTGATATTTGTTTTCTAGAATGGCTTTGCACATCTCCTCGGCAACTCCAGATGCATTCATCTCCGGCTCAAGATCGTAGGTTGCAACTTTAGGGGATGGAACCATCTTACGGACTTCACCCTCGAACTCAGCTTCCTGGCCTCCATTGAAGAAGAATGTAACATGGGCATATTTTTCAGTCTCCGCACAGTGGAACTGACCAACTTTAGCCTTAGCTATGGCTTCAGCTAGAACATTAGTTGGTTTCACGGGCGGGTATAGCATCTTGAAGGGGAACTCTTTCTTGTATTGGTTCATTGTAAACAACTCGATATTAGTGAGTTTGGTTTTCACACTGAAGTTGATCTTCAGGCCAAAGGTCTCGGTAATCTGGCGCATTCTATCGGCTCTAAAGTTGAAGAACATCAGAGTATCGCTGTCTTTCAATAGACCGTCCTTGTTTGCTATGATAGGTGTCAAAAATTCGTCTGTTTGATCGGAATCATATCTCTCCTCCACTTTTTGAAAGAGACCTGAATAGTCGTATCCAGAAACTGAAACATGCTCTCCCTGGCCTTCAACAAGCCCTTCGTAAGCGATCTTTATCCTCTCCCAGCGCTTGTCCCTGTCCATAGCATAATAGCGACCTATTACGGATACAATAGTTCCGTAATCCATTTCCTTCAATTTCTGCACGAGTTGCTTGATATAGCCAAGCGCACTTTTTGGGGGAGTATCCCTACCATCTGCAAAGAAATGAATATACGCCTTTGGAACCCCGAGTTTTTTGGCCCCGGCCAAAAGGGCAAATAGATGCTCAATGTGGCCATGAACGCCTCCATCGGAAACTAAACCTAATAGATGCAGACGACCCCCATTTTTGATAGCTCTCTCGCATGCCTCTACAAAGTATGGGTTCTTCGAGATGTTTCCTGATCTACAATCTTTGTTGATCCTGAGAATGTCCTGATACATTACTCTGCCGGCGCCAATATTTAGGTGTCCCACCTCTGAATTGCCCATGAGACCGGCGGGTAGTCCGACAGATTCGCCGCTAGCATCAAGGGTTGTATACTTCTCCTTGATGCTCGATAATTTGGTCATCACGGGGGTGTTAGCGTTAGCGATGGCATTTCCCTCCTTCTTTTCAGAGATACCCCAGCCATCTATGACGATCAAACAAACTTTCGCCATTTTTTGGTTTAGATTTAATGAGTAGATCCGATTCCTCGTTTCGTATGTTTTCTTTAACCCCTTTTTCTCCGAGGAAGTTTTTTGCGAAGATGAGGATGATCTTGGAGAAAGGGTTAAGGTCGATCTAGGCGATCGCCTGGGTGATCTCTGTGAGTGCCCAATTTTGTTAGCTTAAAATTCACGTGGTAGAGGGGAAGGTGAGCTCGAAGCCAGTGGGAAGGCCAAAATGCACACGAGTATTTTGACTTGCGCAGTTGAAACTGGCGCTGGAATGGTAAGTCAAATGGTTAATCTAGCCGCCTCACGGTCGTTATATCATTCTTGCTGCGTATTAGATTTCACACCTTCGATTCACCTATTTTTGAGAGATATCAGACTAGCGGATATTGCTCGCAGAGGGCAAGCGCGAGACTCATAACTTGACACACATTATGAAGACGCGATGGAGAAAAGAATTCGCTATTAGGTTTATTTATTTACATGTTATATAAACAAAATTACAACGATCAATAGTTACAACGGCGAGGCAAACTAGGCTTTCTGTCTCTTGCGAGCAAATTGTAACCTATTAGTGTCATCGCCCTCTGAAGCCACCACCTCTTCCTCCTCGGCCGCCAAATCCGCCGCCACCTCGACCTCCGAATCCGCCGCCGCCTCGACCACCGAAACTCGCGCCTCCTCGATTACCGAAGTTGTTGGCGCCGCCGAACCCACCTCGGCCACCACCTCTACCGCCAAAACTTCTACCACCTTCACTACCACCATAGTTTCCGCCTCCACTTTGGAATGCGCCGCCGCGACCTCCGCGGCCACCTCTCGAGAAGTTGCCCCCACCTCGGCCACCACCCCGTCCACCACCACGGCTTCCTTGGCCGGGAGCTCTCTTAACTTTGGGCGCCAACGGGTCTGGCGGGTCTCGAGGTAGAAATCTCTCTTTAGGTAGTATCTTTGAGGGGTCCATGTAAATTATCTGTTTCTTGTCTAAGGAATCCGGCTTAATCGTTTCAACCAACTCTACTGACATGAGCACATTGCTGAGCTGGCCAAAAATTTCGTCTGATTTGCCGATATGTGTCTTGTTTTCCAGAAATACTGGCTGGTTGAACATCGGAACTTGGTTATCAAGGGAAACTTTGCATACGAGTTTGTTTTCAGAGACGTGTGATATTTTGCCTACAGGGACTATGTTGGCAGGATTGAGGTCAGCTTGGAATCTTGGCCTTTTATTTTCGAACCCTCCCCTATCTCCGCCGCCATAGGGCCGCTTTCCACCACGGAAGCCGCCGCCGCCACCTCCTCCAGCAGCGCCTCTTCCACCACCCCTTCCGCCGCCTCTACCACCGAAACCCATAGTTGAAATATATGGGTTTGGGGATTTGTTATTGTATTGAATCACTATCCTCAGACAAGTTTGAGAGGGAGCCTGACGTGGTTAACCACATGGTAGCTCTAACATGTGTGCTTTCACTTTCTGTGCTGAATGATTATTTGCTCGCTCGAAGGGAGCTTTTAGTGCTAGAGAAAATGTGCACACTCGATTGCGAGCATTTGCACATTCCCTTTTTGAACGGCTCAGCTCGAGCCGGACTCTCTCTCTCTCTGTAATGCAGGATTGCTTGGTGTGCCTGCTGCAAGGTGCACAACTTGGTCAGGGGCGCACAGTTTTCCATGCTCGGCCTGGACGCCCTCTGGAGTTAGAAGCAGATAAATCGCGCGAGGGGCAGCATGCGCTGATGGTGCTGCCATCCGCACACAAAAATCGTCAGGTTCTGTGCGCGTAGATTGCTAACTACTCTAGTGCGCTGTTCGCTGCCGAAACCCCATAGTTGTCATGCACTAATTCGCGCAATATCGCTTGCAGAGCCGCAGAGAACCATTGAACAAGTATCCCTGTTGACCATGATAGCAGAGAGCGGGCAGGGTAAGGGCAACTAACATTTGTGGCGGCGGAGGCTCGGGCATCTACTGCAGAGCAAGCGAGCGATGATCAGAGAGCGAGAGAGAGAGACTCTCCCTCAGAAATTTCACGCTCACACGCATACAAAGTTGAAGAGCGGCAACGCTGTACGGCGAATTGTGCTGCAATAATTTAGACGTGTTAATTTAGATGGAAATGGATGGAACGTTACGCACCCTTATTTTACCATCAACCACCATCTAGAGCTCCGACTAGCGACTATTAAATATATAATACAACAAGCTCCAGCCCAAAGCATCAGCATGAAGACCATCATCGAGCGGGGCGCCAGTTGGACCCTCGAGGAGACGAAGATGCTGCTCGCATTGTGGGGCCAAGACTTAGTTCAGCGCCAAACAACCAACACCAAGAGAACCAAGGAGGTGTACGAGAAAATCTCAGAAAAGTTCAATCAAAATGGGTTTGAGAGGACGGCCGATCAAGTCAGGACAAGAGTATTCAATATGATTGCTGAATATAGGAGGATCCTCAAGGATCCAAACCCTGAGCGGATGAAAAAGTGCATATTCTTTGAAGCTTTACACAAAATCTATCAGGCAAAGCATATGGACGACGTCAAGTCTGCACTCGACGATTACGAGCCGGAGTATCCCTATAGTCCAGCCTCGAATACCATTTCATCGGAGAAGGGCGATGAGTCTATCTCAGATAGTGAGGCCACAGATGTTAATGAAACAATCAATAATTCGACAAACAGTGTGACCAACAACAATTCAGCAGTTGCAGCAACGACAGCACCTAATAGCAACAGCTGTTCAACAAATGACAACAACAGCTTAGGCGACAGTAATAGCAGTAGCAACAATAACATTGATAGAGAAACATCCTTAGCAAATTCTCATTCAGCGAGCGCTGGAGGCTCATCAGCCAAGAAAATCAAGCTTGAATCGCCAAAATCGGGCCAAAACCAGACTAATCAACCCCACACAGCCTCGGCCTCCACCTCATCGGCTTCTGCGCCGAACTCCTCCTCCTCTTCAGATCATGCTAACACTAAGCAAAACAAATCATCATCAACAGTCTCATCAGCCTCATCCACAATCGGTGGATCAATGGTCGGCTTAGGCAGCTCCTCAGCCGCCGCTGGTGCTGCCTCCTCCTCCTCATCATCACAGAGACACCAAAGCTTGCTCTTGCCTCATGCGACCTCCTCGGCAACTTCCACTCCCATAAGTAAATTAACAACATCCGGCAGCAACAACACTCCTTCCTACATCAATCTAAACTCCATAAACTCCAAATCAATACCAATCATCCGAACAAACCAACTCATCGGCCACCCTAACGGAAACGAGTCAATAAATTTGAACGGAACTACGACCAGGTTACCAACCACTGCCGCTATCGCTAGCCACCAGCTATATCAGGCGCCAGTTAACACGTTTGATGTAACCTCTTCAGCTTTATTGATTGATCGCATGTTTGCCCATCTGTCCAGAGAGAGTGAAAATATGCGCGAATGGATCGCCCTCGAGAAGGAACGTTTGGCCCTAGAGAAGGCTCGGAGGCAACAAGAAACTGAGCGCGAAGTTAGACGGGAAAGAGTTCTCATCGACACACTGATGCGATTCCAAGAGCAATGGTTAACATTCCTGTCTCGTCTCGACCAGCGTATTCTCGATAGTTCCACTGAACCTATCCCAACTCTTAGAATTCCCACCAAAGAGACTACATCATCTGCTGAGGCCTCACAGAGCACTGATGGCACTAATACTAACACTTTGGCCAATTCGAACAATTCTAATCCACCAGTAGATGCAAGTAAACAATAAGTACAATAAATTTAATGTTTTTCCAAGCTATCTATCATGGCGAAATCATCATAGATACTAAGACTTTATGATTAAGAGAAGTTTGAATATCTAGAGGCATAATCAATTCAATTGGTAATTTTTGCAACTTTCCCATCTGTGTTGACACATGGGGCATGTATTGCTTTGTTGAACCCATTTCAATATACAACAATTGTGGAAGGAATGCTTACATGGACCCCAAACAATGGCACACTCGTCGACCCTATCCTCGAAGTGGCAAGATGAGCATGCGTCCATCAAGTTAGCTCTACAAATCGCGCACACGTCCGAATCGACGATCCACCTCCATAGGGCGACTAAATTGATCTTTTTGATCTGAAACATTGGCTCGGCTTGGGCACCCATTGGCTCGCTGGTTGATTCGCTCGCCATCTGAGTTGAGAGTGAGGAGAAAATTTGTTTCAATCGCCGAATTCGGATGACTGCCTGCCAAATCGTTGTTATCCTGATAAATAGTTCACAGATGTTAAATGACCGTGCGATTAGTTTCTTAAAGTCAGACACGAGACTGTCCCAGTAGTTAAGTCTTCCGATGCGCGCCGACTCGGCTGATGCAAGTCTCGCACGTAAACTCACATTTGTGTCCAGACGCCTGAGCTTCGGGGCCACCGAAGCACGCAATTCGCTCGTGCGAAGTTGCGCCGTTAACGCAGATCTCGGAGTCGAAAAATGCTCTCACTGATTGTGTCTGTACATACATGTAGGTCACAGAGAGTTTACATATGTCAGGATGTATTGATCCAAAGGTGTTAAAGTTTTGCCACTATGAGTTCAGACTTGGAGTCCTTCCACGCTCTAGTCACAAACTTGGCCCAGATTGCTCGCAGATGACGCAGCTTGGGTGAGGCTCGATCACAGTCGATGGCCAAGTATGGCGACATATGCAAACTCAACGAATCCTTTTATAAAAGTTCCGAACGCCTCCGTCTCAGGAGGCTTCGGGCAGATCAACAACATCGAAGTCATTGGAGCTGCAACGACAACAACCCCATTATATCACCATACAGATGAGGATCTACTCATGAGCTCTGGAACCATAGAAACTCTATCGCTCCAGAATGCTGCAAGCGAACATACGGGAGGTAAAATGAGCATCAAGTCTGAGGAAGACGCTGGTGCTAGCAAAATCGAGGTCAGCGGCGAAGTGGTCGGAAATCGTTCAGACGTGATTTCAGAGGTTTGCCGGGCACTAGTCAACGCCACTTTAGAGGCTGAATTGGAGAAGCCTGTCTATGGGGTCAGCTGCAACTCTGGCGATCAAAATCCAAGGAGCACCAAGGGATCGGAACATCAAGCTGATCATCACGGAGAGAACGAAGCAGAATTGGATGCTGAGCTTGATGATGAGGTTCCGATGGAGAAAGGTTCGCGAAATAATCAACATATTGAGCTCATCAAGAAGTTGAGATTACAACTTCAAGATCTTGAAAAGTATGCATATGAACGCGGTGAGCTAGATCAGATTCCACCTTCAGTTGTGGCAGAGAAGCAAACTGTGATACTTGACACATTGAAGGAAAGATTATCGCTCAGTTTCGGGCTTGACAAGCTAGCGAAACTAGAACTAAATCAAATCAAGAATCAGGTCGATAAGGAGATAAATGACTTGATCGACCCTCTGATTACAAAAGAACACTTGCTTAATCAATTGAGAACTCAATTGACTGATCTTGAACGATATATAGCGCATCTGCACAGTACTCTGGGCAAAAGTTCTGATAATAGGTGCCCATGTCATTTGCATGGGTGCTCTGTTATAGATGATCCAAAATTAACTAGCTCCTTTCAAGAAAGATCAACGAATTGTGCAAACATAAATGGTGATGAGACTCTGCCAAAAACGACCCGATTGATTAGAAATATTGTTGCCCAATTGATTTGTTCAGATATGAAACTACAGGAGTGCGCTAGGAAAGAAAAAGAGTTTGTCATAGGCAAAGATAAAGAACCGATAAACGAGGGCAAAGTTGTGACGAGACAGGTAAGAGATGATCCAGCTTGGGCCCTGTACATGGACAAAGTGATCTTGGCTACAGATTCTCTGATAAACCTGTATACTCTCGACCAAAAACATCGAAATAATGGGAGAGCCACTGATGATAATCTTGTTGAGTCGGTAGTTCGACGCCAGTTGGTGCCGGCGATAAGAGATTTACTGAGTTATGGGCTAATGGACACGAACAAGTCAAATCGACCTGGTTCTTATGGTTCATTATCATTCGATCCGTATTATTTGTTGGCATCACTGACTTGCTTTCCAAGTTCCGTCAAGTCAAATATACCGGATGAGCGCGAATCTCTAGCGGAGAAGCCGCATGCATGGTATGTGGCTGAAGAATATTACAGAACGAGGAAAGAATCTAGCTTTGAGTCTTCCTCTATGAAATCTTTGAGTTTGAGCTTCAATTTGGCACCATCTATAAGCGGACCGATCAAAATCACTTCAAAACAGGCGTTACTAATCGCTATAGACGGCATCATTGAAACCTTGGCCAGCTGTAAACCAAATGGTCCTGAGTCGCACTTCAGGGCATTTGTGTATACAGCTTTAAACCAGTCGAAACTCGCAACTTGGTTACGATTGATTTTCAAGAACAAGTCTATTGTGAGGAAGCATTATCATGATTTCAGTTTCGTCACTCAGCCTGATAAGATGGATAAATTCTTGAAGAAGCTTGAGGATCTTAATCAATTTGAATTCAAACTCAGAACAGATTCTAAATCGATCGAGCAATTCATAAGTGCATTCTAAGTGGAGTTACCAATATGTAATCGCTTGGACAATAGTACCTCACAGAGATCAGGATGTTTCACGCAAATGCGTCGATCATCGTCTGCGTTTCGACCTTGATTTGGGCTTTCTGGCAATAGTACTGTAACATTGTCCGCAATACCATTTACCCTTCGGAGCAGATCTTAGACCGACACAGGCGTAGTGGAACCACTCAATGACGCACTCTTTGTTGTCGCATGCAACCATTTCTCCATGGGAAACTCCTCTACATACACAATAAATGGGTTCGTTTGGATCTAAAGGCATGTCGCAGCCAATCATAGCAGGCTCAGATGTGTCTTCTTCGGTGCTTACTTGAGCCTGGCCGAGGCGAGTCATTTTCTCGATGTTCCTATCTATCAATTCGTATGTTTGTTCCGCTAATCGTACTTTGTCGTCAGCATAACTGCTCAATCTACCGAATAACTCCTCTGTTTGTCGGCGCAATTCTAGTCTTTCACTTTTCTTTTGACATAGTCGGTACGATTTTATACATTCGTCGATTCTCGCCATGACTTCCTTGGTTCTAGTATCTAGATCAGTGATCAACCTAAGATTTCTTTCAAGCTCAGGTGGGACGTTTTCCAAGCTTTCTACAAAATTCTGAAACGACGACATCAGCGAAATCTTGAGTTAGATTGCGGCCGTACAACTTGCTCTCAGATTAAAAATCAGGTGGGCTCAGCGGATACAATGTACAACTTCCGATAGTTTTTATATTCAACTTAGTCTGCTATGGGCGATCTAACATTGGGTCTCATATCTAAGATGATCGTATTAGGTTGAAATTAATCGAACATGGATATTTTGTGTGATTGATGAAAGAGAGTTCAGAGGGAACTGTCATGTATCTGTTCCACCAGGGAAGTCGGGGCAATTAATCTGCTGGGCGCACAGCTGTGAGGGTTTGGTTTTTTATTTATGCACCTTTGTTCCCCTCGCCGATCAGTTTGAGAATATGTAGAAGGTATTTCACTGTATCAACGCTCGATCTGAACCAATTTTTCAGTCTGAAATCCTGGGAATATTATCACTGAGAATGCTTAAAGTTTCTGACTAACGCAAACTCGAACATTAGATACGTCCGATCTCCTTCAGCTTTGAGAGCAACTCGTCTACATCTTTTACTCTCGTACCTCCCTCGCGTTTGGGCGGATCTTCAACTTTCTCTACCGTCTCAGCGTTTTGTAAATCGACACCCAAATCCTGAGGTTTCTTTTCAACAATAGGCTTCTTTTTAGCCTTCATGATGTTGGGCAGGGTCGCATAGCGCGGTTCATTTAAGCGTAGATCACAGCTCAAAACGGCAGGTATGGTCAGCTTAAGCATCTCAAGGCCTCCATCAATCTCTCTAGTAACTTCGAGATGGTCACCATTTTTCTCCAACTTGGACACGAATAATGCCTGAGGCCAGTCTAAGATTGCGGATAGAAGCGGGGCCACTTGAGCGCTATCATCGTCAATGGCCTGCTTGCCCAATAGTACCAAGTCAATTTTTTCCTCCTCAACGATCCGAGCCATCATTCGTGCTATGTCCAAGGGTTCAGGGTTTGCTTTGTCTGAATCCACTAAAATTGCCTGGTCTGCACCCATGGCGAGCGCAGTCCTCAAGACCTCTTTAGAGGCTTGACTTCCACAACTAAATGCAATTATGTTCGATGCAAACTTCTTTTCCTTCATCCTAACTGCCTCTTCCACAGCAATCTCATCGAACGGATTCATAGAATGTTTTACACCCTCCGTTACCACTCCAGTCTTGTCAGGACGGACACGCACTTTGACAGCATAGTCAATCACTCTCTTGCAACCAACAAGCACTCGGAGGGCCATATAATATTAGTGAAGTTTGAAGCTAGCAGTGGAAAAACAAGGTACGTGCTTGAGATAGTATGATACTGAATTTATGCCTTCGATATATATGTTCTTGGCCTCTCAAGCTTCTTCGTTGGTTCTTCCACTGTTCGGACCGAACGGATCCAACGATTTATCGTAAATTGCAAAGGTCAGCTGCGTGATTACACTTGTGCGATTGCCAATCTTGCTCCAAATCGGTTGCAGACTCCACGCCCCCTCGCTGAGCCACTACAAATCCTACCAAAACTATTGATGAGTAACCTGAAAATCGATTGCATATTGACCATCCGTCAATTCTCATGTCCTGATGCTATTGAACACACATCAATCTACCTTCATTGGGACTAAAATTCGTCAATAGAGTTAGTCTAGCCATCACAACAGCCAAAAACCTTCATCGGGACCTGCACACAAATACGAGAGAATAGTTTATGAGATCTTTTACCCAAAGCAATCTAGCCAACCTATTTGTACCCTCTAACTTAGGAGGATTATGGCATCTACAACAGCAAAAAAATCTGTTGCCTCAATAGAGATGTGTTTCTTTTGTTTTGATGTCCTGACGGCCCATCTGGACGGCCTTGTTGCTCCAAAGAACCCACCCTTCCCAGACGAACCTCATCCATTGTTCGTTACATGGACCTTAGGCAAAGAAAAGAAATTGAGAGGCTGTATAGGTACCTTTGAGCCTTTGAGCTTGCATAATGGGCTTAAAAATTATGCCATACAAAGCGCCACGAAAGACAGTAGGTTTAGTCCAATCAATCGCAGGGAAATGAAGGATCTCTACGTATCTGTTTCAATATTGACTCGCTTCGAGAAAGCGAAAGATTACCTTGATTGGACACTTGGCGTCCACGGAATTAAGATTGAATTTTCCACCGATCGAGGCAGTAGAGATACTGCCACCTTCTTACCAGAGGTGGCGCGTGAGCAAGGATGGGATCACATACGAACAATCGACGCGTTACTGAGAAAAGGCGGATTTAGGGGCGATATAACTCCAAAAGTGAGAGAATCAATCAATGTTACTCGCTACCAAAGTGAGAAACTAACTGCTAGCTACAGCGACTATCATGAACGGCGCAATCAGCTGGCTCAGTCTTAGTTACATCTTTTAGGAATAAATCTAACGTTCATTGGATTAAAGAGAACCGTGTTATCACGGAGGTTTCAATGAGTCCAAGAAACCGAGAACAGATAAAATCTATCCGATGTTCTTGGTTGTTTTTCGAAAGGGTGAGTTTGGCTACTCTCGTCGATGCCAGAACTTGATGGGACCCCTGCCAGTGTGAAGCCTTGTGTGGACTTGTTACAGGATATTTATTTTTGAAGTTTGTGTGAGTTGACGCACGCAGGGCTCATCAATTGGATATCGAAAAGCTCGTGGATAATATTTACCCCGGCCCATAACATGAACCAACTAGTGCAGCAAAGAGCAAACTTAAATTGATAGGAAGCCCAAAAAACAACAAGCAGCCTCTATATCTGCCGGATCGGTATGGTAACAAGGTGACCGCCTCCCTGACTACCAAGACACAATCTGGACATCTAACATGTGGCAGGTTCACCACCAGAACAATATTCAGCACAAATGACATCTGGATCCTTCTCCAACCGCGTGTCCCATCGACAACTAGGATCCAAGCGAAGTGGCCCCTATGGAGATATTTACCATCTTTTTTACCTTGTTATTCATACTGCCGGTAACTCAATTCCCTTTTATTATATCTAGGATTGTCATTTACTGCCTTAGCTTCTACCTGAGGAGAAAGTATTGTACAACTCTTCGTGTGTCAAGATGCGGTCTGATGACCTTCCGAGCAATTGTGATAAAACTGCCTATCAGCCTGGGAAAGGACGTAGAATCCGGAACTCAGGGATCAATAGCAAATGGCAAAAATCAGACATTGACCATAACGATTGATTGCTTGAGGCTGTCGAGTGTCTACTGGGACAACGCATGCTCTTCGATTGTATCAATTTGTCTGAGCAACATAACGATCGAGAGTCCAGTTGGCGATGGCAAGCGTTTCAACGCAAAGATATCATCGTTCGAGTTTCCGATAGATAAGATACGTGGTGATTTTTTCAAACATTACAAAGAGAACTTCAAGACGTCGCTTCACGATATCGCAATTCTGTCGGAAAATTTCAGTTATAAGATCGAGAAGCTGGCCATCACAAAATCGGTCACGACCCAGAACAGCTTACGCGTTGCATTCGGGAGAATTATCTTCAGTGATCTCAGCATACCGGAGGTACAGCTATTCAGTGAGATGGCGGAAGAGTTGACGAAGCAGAGAATACTCTTCATTGAACAGTTACAAGTGTCTTATTTAGTTAATCATACCAAGAATCTCAACATAATGATCGATGGTGACTGTTTCCTCCAATGGAATCTAGAATTTCACCAGAATGTTGTTAACTTGGTCGCGGATATTCGGCGTTTGTTCTCGTCTATGAGAGGTCCCGAGCAAATAAATCCTCAGCCGTCCGTAACTCAAGCGCTCAACATGAAGTTAGAATTGAATGGTCGACTCAGTATTGGTGCACTCCTTTCTGAACATCAAATTGCCTGTATCAACACCCATTCCCTGGAGGTTAATGCAGCTTTTCCCGGTTCCAAGACAATAAGTTCGAAACTTATTTGCCTCCACTTCGATGAGCACACAATCCTTACCTGCTCTATGGCATCGTTTTCGTATTATCCATCACCCGGCGTTATTTCAATCCTGGATCGCAAACAAAATAGTTGTGGTGTGAAACTTGACGATAGTAGCAACAGTTTGCTATGCATCGACATAGAGACTGTAAACTTGATGCTACCCTACAAATACAACTTCGCCGAAGCTTTTAGTGAGAAATTTTTGGGCATTGTAAAGTGGTTAAAGAGATACCACGCAAGCTCTGCAAATAAAGAGACACCCGAACCTCGGATTGATTCTGATATGAGCTTCAGAATCAACAAGTTTTATTTCGAAATCGAGGACGATTCTTTCGAAACCAAGCTCCGCAATAACTACATGCTACTTGAAGATGAGTACCACGAGCAATTGAAACGTGACCAAACATTGCAAGAAAAGATAAATGAGCTGAAGCGAACTAACCTCATGTTAGCATCTTCCATCGTCGATGAGCTAAACAGGGCTCTTGCCAAGAAAAACTCCGACATCTACATACAGCGCTCTAAGCAGTTATATTCATCTGAGATTCGCCAAATACCCTTGTTCAGCACTGTCATAGAGGAAATAGACATGAAAGTTTTAGCTGACTCGAGCTTCCACCAGCACAAGGATATCAAGTCTATTGTCAAAACTTTAGATCCAGCTGGTCAGTTGAACGATGACACTATGTTCTCTACTCTCTGGTGCCGCGTAGTCTCAGCAAACCTAAAGAGCGCGGAGGTCTCGCTGCGAGATTTCCCCATGTCAATGATAGCAATGAAAGATTTGACGATCAAAGGCACAATTCTGGGCACCGAGCAAGTGGCAGTGGCAAGAGCGAGACGGAATTGTCAAATTTATGTTGGAAGAAACAGTCAAAATGTTACGGTTGAGAGGTCCATGACACCAATGAAGTTCTTCCATAATCTCCAACTGAGATGCACCACTGCAAACTATACTCACGGACCGTGCTGGGATCCAGTCCTACAGCAGGTATCTCTAGCTTTTGAGGACATCGTCTCTGCTAGCAGTGATCCTAGCCCATCCCTACCCTGGTGGGACAAGATGCGATTTTTATTGCATGGATTGGTGAAACTCAATTGTAATCAGCTATCTGTAGTGCTACACGCCTCGAATGATCCCTACAATCAGACAGAAATGATCGAAATCTCTCTTTCGAGATCTTTGATTGACTTAGCGTCTGGAAGGATCCGAGCAAAAGGTGATTTAGACGTCTTACTTCATACTGCTTCAAAGTACGACGAGTGTAGGTTGCTTCATTTGCCCAATCTCGATGTGACAGTTAAGTTGAATTGGAATTGCTTGGGTAATCCTTATGACCATTACTCTATCATGCCGTGTGCACCTGATAAAGTACCCGATTATAGTAGTCACCACTCGCACGACTCGTATCGGAGCTTCCGCTCACAGAGCCTTAGCCTCAGTTTAAATATTGAAACGCAGTTTACATCACCCACATCTTCCATGAATCCAGATAACATGCCCTCCATGTTGATTTTTGGTTCGACTATCAGATGGCTCGAGAACCAGAAATTCATCTTTTTCGGGTCCCCCAAGCTGACTAGACGAGGTAAATTATTCAAGAACACGAAGCCTAGGAAGTTGTCACTCAGCAGAATTTTCAAAGATGTGAAAGCAACCATAACGCTAAACAGGTTTCAGATACTCTACTGGTCTTCCGCCTCGAAGCGTCACGGGATTCAAGTGATAGGGGGAGAATTGAATCATTCCTCCGAACATTCCCTAAAGTTAGCCACGAACACCTCAGATGGGCTTAAACATCGACCTCAGTCTGATTGGCAAACAGTCTACATGAATTCTAGCTTAGCAAATGTTGAAATATGGCTTTACAACCTTGGATCTAGTGAACTTGATGAGTTCAATGAGTTTAATTTACAGACAGGCATCAAGTATCGACAGTATTTTATTAGTTTCAATCGAATATCCTATAACAAAGAGGCTCAGATAAAAAAAGACGAAGTTGATGAGTATGAACTCTCCAGAGATGGTGTTGATAGCTTAAATAATGACATGCAATCGAACGATGGCGATGAACAAGTTCCCAATCATCGGTTGGTCGTTCACGATTTGAAAGCCGCCTGGACGAAAGAAAATCGAGACGTCGTTATAGGCATATTTGATGCGTTCATGAATAGTTTACAGTTGAAACGTAATCTCTCTACCGAAGCTCTCAAACCTATAAGGATCGAAACTCCAGGTCAGGCGGCGCACTCTCAAAGTTTCGTCAACAATTCGCCGCCATACAGGCACCAACGACATCCCTCAACAACTTCGCTCATTCTAACCAATACCAGTAATCCAGTATCAACGGTTTCAAAGAACCGTGCCGTTTCCATGCTACAAAAGCTCATAGCAGACTCTGAGAACAACCCGACTGTCTACACTGAGGAGTCGCACTCTGGAGTCGTCAGTGAGACTCATCTTTATGGAGTTGAAGCATGTCAGATGGACGATATTGTGAATGTTAATTGCCTAATCGAGCTTGTTAACTCTCAGGTTGTCTTATGTGGGACCGAAACACCGGGTTATGTTATCGTTAGTGCGGCAAATACTGAGATCAAACAAAGCACTCATCACCCAGTTTGGAAGAATCGGACTCTACTCTCTAAGACAACTTGGACGGGTTCTCTCAAGTGTATGCAATATTACGCGACTGTTGACGAATTCCATGAAAATGCCTCCAAATCGATATTCTCAAACGATTCAGATATCCAATGGTTGGACTCTGACAATATTGACTCTAGGGGCGTTATAAATGACTATCCTGATCTAGTTGGCAGTGGTCACAGTGTTGGTGGAGTCGTCAGCCCGATTGTGGGCAGACATGGTACGCCTGACAGTCGTGATAGCTCAACGCCGGTCCAATTGCAACGGATCATATCGAGGTGTAATTGCTTGTTCTATTATGCTGGACACACAGAGGGCGTCTCCGAAGATGTTCAGCATCTTATTCCACCCCTACCCGATGACGACATGTTCATAGAGCCCTGGGATAAGGAGGTTGGAGTCGACTCGTTCACGCTAACGCATCAAGATTTAGACATAAGTACTAACTCGCAACAGTACGCTATGATCATGGACATCATAAACAACTTGTTACTGTTTGTCGAACCTCATAAAAAAACTGCGTTCGAAAAGTTGGAAAGAATGAGATTTAGGTTCCAGTTCAGTGCAGACGAGGATCAGAGAGAGCCAATATCTCGGCTGCAAGACCAAGTGAGAAAATATGTTTCCTATTTGAAGCGTCTAGAGCGAGAGCGATACATGGTTTACAGAGCCTCGATTGACGATTCTATGATGCCAGACTCTGATCATGATTATCGGTTGAGTTTGAACACTCTCAGTTACGAAATTCAGAATGTAAAGGAGCAGCTGAATGCAGATAGTGCAGAGTTAGCAATGATGATAAGTTGTTACAAAGAGGTCCAACTTGGTGCACACAAAGCTCAAAAGCAGCAGGCAGCTTCGCAACAAGGCACAGGTGCCTTCTTTGCTAACGTAATCAAGAGAAACGAGATCTGTTTCAAGAGCGCGAGATGGAGGGTCACGGATTCTGATGGTCAATTGGGTCTGGCCGATATTGTACTAAATAACTTTCTGTACAGCAAAGTAGTCAAGAGTGATGATAGCGTTGAGCACACTATTGAGCTTGGCCACCTGCATGTCTCAAATCTTATTCCCAATCAACCTTACAAGGATGTGCTCCACCCGACAGAACTACAGGCCAATATACCTCTAGATAGGCAACGTGCTTTGAGAGTCTACTGTCGGGAGCTAGCGCCGGTTGCGGGAATTCCTGTCAAGGAGCACCTCGAGGTTAATGTGGTGCCCTTTACAATCGAAGTTACTCTACAGTTCTTCCAAAAGATGGTGAAGTTTTTCTTTCCTGAAAAAGATACCGTTAAAGAGGACAAATCTAAGAAAGGTTTCGAGTCGTCGGGAGAGTATCAAATTAGTCGGTTCGGGAGTAAGCGGAGAAACAAGGATAAGACTCATAACGTTGAAACCTCCTCGGCTACCAGTACAATCGGCACAAGTGGTAGTGGAGGTAAGATTCTAGGGATAACAAATCCAACTTTGGGCTCAAATAGTCCTAGAAATTCGGAGGATGCAATAAGCACTGTTAGCTCGGTTACGATGAACAGTACAGCTACAGTTTCTAGTCTAAATTCACACCAGAGAAGAGGAGAGGAAATCGAGAAAATGCGAGAGCGCGCTTCGAAGAACCACACTTTTGTCTACGTGAAGGTCCCTGGAATACCGATCAAGGTCAGTTACAAGGGGAAAAAGCAAAAGAGTGTGACGGACCTGAAGAATATGAGCTTGACGCTGCCTACCTACGAGTATCATAACTCCACATGGACATGGCTTGATTTGTTGATGGCGGTGAAGAACGATTCGAAACACACGGTCATCAAGCAAGCCCTCAAGCAAAAGATGAAAATTCGACCGTCCTCAATTTGGTCAAAGAGTAGCAATGCGGATCCGCATGTTCCAGCTGTTGAGGCTAATGTGAAGGAGAAAAACACAACCCCTGTGACAGATGAGGATAAGGCCAGATTACTTCTTGGTCAATATGCTAAAAAGTGGCGATCAGAGCCCGAGTCTCCAAATCTGTAACTTGCGGATACCAGTCGATCTTAGTCAAGTCAGTCAGGTTGTATTCCGAGTTAAACCCTAAGCCTGCATCACGAGAATAAATCTACTTAAAGATTCTGAACTCTGAGACCCTAAATCATTCAATGATGTCCGAAGGATTATAAGATCCGAACCAACATTGATTGGAGATCTCACAACAGCCCTGTGATCAATGAATGAATGGCGCAAGTGAGACTATACGCGTCTGCGCAGGTGGCCTGAAGAGCCTTTCTGAATTTCTCGCGCGTTTGCTCCACAAGTTGCAACTTTCGCATCAGCGAATTTCAGCGAACTCCGAGTGTTAAACGTCCAACAAACCTGTCTAGCTAGTCGATTGGACTTTCACAGCTTCGTTTCCCTCGCCAACCATGGACACAAATATTTGGTCGAACACCGACTCTTTCAACAGCTCATCCGACAGCCAGACTCAGGGTTTCATCGAGCTAGAGCCAAAGCACCTATGTTACATCGACGAAGAGACCTCAAGATCGCTCGAGCTGCTGGAAAACAACGTAGATAGTTCAAACCGAAAACACTCACTCATGGGCTATCTCAATACAAACACCTCAACCACTACAGGAACGCGGCTTCTCCGTGAGGGAATAATCAGGCCACTTTGTCATCTGGAGACCCTCGAGCACAGATTGGATTTGATCGAGTATCTTGTGAACCGAGTCGATACGCTAAGTAACATCTCGAACGCTATCAAACGCTACGGGCAGAGCATTGATCTAGACGCCGTGGTGCCAGTGCTCGTGAATTTGTTCAAGGCGCGCAGTAGTACTCTACAAATGGCCGAGAAGAGACTTGACGCACTGACAACAATTGATTCATTGGTCTCCCAGGTCTCTGTCCTGGTTGGAGCCCTCGAGGAGGCGGATCAAACTGCTCTGAGAGTTTACAAGTCAGGCCTGGAGGACCCGGCCTATTTAGAGATACTAGATGATATTCACAATGTCATCGAACCCGAAGTGAGAACCGGCCGTGGTAAGCGATGTAAGATGTTTGTGATAAGACAAGGAGTCGAACCACTGTTTGACATAGCTCGCAGCACGTACAATGCAGCAATCAACGACTTGGAGGAGTATGTGAGAGGATTGCACAAAGAGGATGGATTAGCTTGGAAATTAAGTTATGGAGAGACAAGAGGCTATTATCTTACACTGAGTTTAGATCATGCGGCGAGAAATATTACACTCAATCCGCGATACATAAGAGTGACAAAAAATCGAACCATGATAACTTGTACAACAAGAGACTTGATGCAATCTAACGTCCGGGCTAACGTTTCTTACGAAAACTCGATGAAACTTGCAAACGAGATTTTAGCGGGCGCATTAGCCGCCATTATGAATAACATCGGAGCTATACACAAGCTAGTTGATATCGTTGGAATGTTAGACTTGGTCACGAGTTTTGCCAAGTTAGTTACAAGCAGCAACGGCACACTCGTTAGACCGAAATTCACAACGTCAGAAACCATTATCGTTAGAGGCAGGCACCCAGTGCTGGAATCCGTTCTCAAGCTCAACAACCTTCCAGTTGTTTCAAACGACCTCGTGTTAAATGTTGGAACCAAGAATTTTATGCTTATCACAGGACCTAACATGGGGGGCAAGAGCATTTTTTTAAAACAAGTTGCCCTAATCCAAATCATGGCACAATTAGGCTGCTTCGTTCCGGCAGAATCAGCTCATATAAAACTTATGAATCGGATTGTTGCAAGATCAGGAACTAGCGATGACAATGAGTCCAACTTTTCGTCCTTCATGGCTGAAATGAGGGGAATATCAACAGCTTTCCAGGAGGATAGAAGCTCGCCTAATCAAAGCGCTCTGTATGTCATTGATGAGGTTGGTAGAGGGACGTCAATCGACGATGGAGCAAGTTACAGCTTCGCTATCGCGGAGGACCTTGCATCGAGGAGACATTGTTTCACAGTATTTGCAACCCACTTTGACCAAGTTTTCTCTTTAACATCACTCTACGGCAATATCATTCCATACCACTTCAGATACGAGGAGGAGAGATCAGTCGACGGTGGGAGGTCACGGCTAAAGATAAGCCACTGTCTCGCTCCAGGTTTAACGGAGAAAAGTCATTATGGCATCCGATTGGCTCAGGCTTGCGGTTTCCAAGATGAGATTCTGCAAATGGCCAAGAAAGATCTAGGGTTACAATCTTGAGTCAAATGATAGAAATGGCGAGCTTGACATTTGGCCCGTAGTTGGATTTATTCTGAATTTTGAAAACGAACATAATCAGATCACCAACTCGCTAAGCCTCTTGATTATTCTAGGGAGTTATAAACCATAAGTTGCTTCAATACCTTTGTTTGACTAGTTTCCCTGATCTCCCCAGCAAGGAACATTTCGTCGACAACACTGTAAACCTTGTAAAAGTTGAACACCAGGTCCAACTCGCAGACGTTGTGGAAATATTCGTTGAGTACCTCTACGAAGTTGTGGATTGCTTCAAGATATGCCAAATTGTTATCATTAACATCTACACATATACAGAAATAAAGCCCGGCGTACCTTCGATAAACAATTTTGAAATTCCTGAACTCTACAAAGTTTGTATGCTTGGCATCACGGACAGTTACAACGGCGTGAACCTCCTCAATAAGTTTTTGTTTCTCATCGTCATCGAACGGCATATACCATTTGGCCAGCCGCGTCTTGCCTGCCCGGTTTTGGATCAATATGAACCGTATCATTGTGGAATAAATAAATCAGCCTACAGAGAGGTAGCTAATTAGATGAGACCTGCATATGTGATAAAAAGCTAAGCCCTTGATTGATGCAGCTGATCTGAAGGGTATGCAATAAATACTCCCACGAATGTTGCTGCTTAACGCAGAGTTTCCGAATATTTTGAAGCCATACAGTGCGCGCGTAAAGAATTTCGAACTGACGCAAGCGCAATGTATTTTGTTTATTGATTCGTAACCAAAAAATGCTAGCAAGTCGTGCACCAGATTCTGTTTTCTGTGGTGAAATTAAGTAAAATTAGGTCCAAACAAATGCACCGCTGGGTCTTCAAGGACACTAACAAGGAGAATTAGCTTTCTTGTTTGACCAAATCGTGAAATTTATTCCGGTTTTGAATATAGTCCCATCAAGATTGATATGATGTCGTTTCTAAAGAGTTTATTCGGTGGTTCGGCACCCAAACAGCCAGCTTTGAGCGCCAATCAAGGGTTAGAGCAATTAGAGGAGAAGGCAGATATGTTAAGAAAAAGGATAGCCCATATACAAAACCAAATCCAAGAGCAGGAGAACATAGCGAAAACCTACGCAACTACAAATAAAAACAAAGCCCTGGCCGCGCTTAAAAAGAAACGAACACTCGAAGATAACCTGAGGAAGGCCGAGGGAACATTAGATAACATTGAAAACCAAAAAGATATGCTAGAGAATGCCAGTTCGAATGCTGCAGTGCTCAAGACGATGGCAGACACTGCTAAGATTGTTAAACAACAACACGATAACTTGGATATCAACAAGGTTGAGGATATCGTGGATGAAATGCGCGAACAGAAAGAGATCAGCGAAGAGATTGCCAACATCTTGTCACAGAATACAGCCAAGGCTCAGGATGAGGACGAGCTACTCAAAGAGTTGGAATCCATGCAACAGGAGCAACTTGATGCGAAATTGTTGGAGACAGACAAAGTGACTGATAGGCTTCCAGAGGTGCCCGTGCAGCTACCGACCCAACCCACAGCCTCTACATCCAACAAGCGAGCCGAGGAAGAGCTCGATGAGCTCAAAAAATGGGCCTCGGCTGCACAGTAGAACAATATGTCTGATGGTCAGCTTGCAGTATCATACATTAAAAATCACACACCCGTCGAGCAAACCATGGATGCGATTGCTCACATAAAGATTTTGCTACTGTACTTTTCACTTCCTAGATGCTTTTAATTAGTTGGGGAGCCTTGGTTTGGAGACGGAAACTTCAACCTTTGTACGTCCATCTGTTGGCCATAGTTGCTTTTCTCTTCTCTCTTGAGTATTTGATCGAATGTGTGAGTTTTCATTGTGCTGCTTATCAAGTCTGTATCTTTAGCCTCTGAGGACAATTTAACCTTCGCAGGTGTCTCGTGTTCCTTCAATCTTTCATTTAGTAAATAGCATATGAAACCCAGAAATAATATGAAAACTATTATCAGTATAACGATCGCAACTACCATAACAGCCATGATTGCTAAATGCTTCAAGACGATCGTAGTCTTGGTAGATTTGCTGCTTCCGGGTGCGCATAATTCAAGGTTAAGCACTAGCCTCGAACCTGCGTCGTTTGGGCATGCGTGTTTAAACATAAACTAAAAAAGTCATTGTATCTGTTCTTGGCTTCTCGGGCTGAGTTTGAGACATTTTTCATACAGCAGAAGATATTGATTTAACTTCTCCTGTAACCTTCTCTCGCCCAGATCTATGTTTGTTCTGGTGGCCATCTCTTCTAGTAGTGAATCAATTGATGAGAAAATATGAATAAACTTGAGGTACCTAATTTTTGCCGCAATTAAATCAAGACCAGTTGTTGTGCTGGCCCCCTGAGCGTCCAGTCTTATTGATGTTTTAAGCTGCAATGAAAGCTGCTCCTCAAGAACACTTGAAAACTGTTCCAACCCACAGAAGATCAATTTTAAACAGTATTCCAAGAGAAATTTGTTCCTCCGCAAACGATCTGCAATACCTCCAATCAGATCGCGCATCATCTCACCTAGGTTGTCCATCTGAGCTAGAATCCGACTCGACGATATGAATTTACCCCCAGTGGCTAGGGTTGACACCTTAGCTACTGACTCAGTCTTTTGTCCAAAATCTTTCTTTGTGGCTAGAACCTTGTTCGCTTTTCTTGTTCCAAACACGATTTTATCCACATCCAGCCAACTGGTCAAAAAATTGAAAAAATTCTCCCTGCTCTTCGTTGCCTCCTCCCTCGATCTAGATTTAGTATCGGCAGCTAATTCCGCTGGCGGTAGATTGATTTCGCTTGTTACAAGATCAGCAAGGAGCTGTAAGCACTGATTTGCTAAGCTCAGGACAATTGTTTGCTCCACTTGGGGAAGCATTCCGAGCATATATGTGACAGTTCGGGGTGTCCTGTTAAGTCGCAAAGCTCGCTCGGTATCGTGGATACAGATGATGCCTAGAACGCGTTTAGTTAGGTAACTTTCTCGCATCGCAATCAGATGATCGAGGACCGATAAATGTAGGTCAGTCAGATTTTTCATGTTACCAGAGATGGTGTATAGTTTTGCCGTTCTAATTCGATGTTTAGCATTCCTGATCAAGTCCAAGGATTCATTGAAACCTGATTTGGAGTTTATCCAACTCACCAGATGTTTGCTTAGCTGCCTGGCAAAGAGGTGCAACGAGAATATAAGCAAATCGAGAGCCAAGGATGAGTGCACAATGCTGGGGCTCCTTGGCACAGCGGGCGATTGCTCCCTTGTTTGTCGTCCCGGCGAGTCGATGAATCTAACATGGCGTCTTGTCCTCGGTGACTCAGCGCGATTGCTTGACAAACTGGACTTGATTCTGGTGCTCGGCAAAGTAGACGATTCTCTTGGGCTTTGAGCGCTCGATTTAACACTTTGCGGTCGGCCAAAGTTTCGAGCGCCAACCTCAGTCAACGTCTTTTGGAACTGGAGGAATTCGCTCATGTATTGCAACCTCGAATCCACGTAAGCGAGCTCTAATTTTGATATTTCATCGAAACTAGTCTCATACCAGTCTAATTCGGAGAGAAAGTCATACAAATAATAGAGGCCATAGTGAAAGTACTCATCTAGCTCGGGATAGCTGGAAGTAGGGTTATTTACTAGTTCCTCTCGGAACAGTCGCTCTCCCTCCTTTTGCTCGCTGCTCAACCGATTCAAGAGTGCCAATGCCAAGTTGGTGCCTACCTCATCGAGAGTTATAAGCCTCCTTTCGAGAAGCTTCAGAAGGAAACTACGTGGAAACAATCGAACACTGATGCTTGTATTGCCCGCCTTCGGATTTCCCAAACACTCAGCCTGCCGAATCGGTTCTAATTTGCTTATGACTGCGTACATATAATACAGATCTTCGTCGCCATCAAATTGAATGCCCGACATTCGAGGCTTATGTTTTTGATAAGTTAGATCCCCTCCAATAGACCGTTTGATTGCTCGAGTATGGATGGCCAGCTCGCTGACTTGCTACGTACGTGCTCCAACTACCTAGACGAGGACCTTATAAGGTTTAAGATAACGACGGATCCTCAAATTAGAAAGGTAAGAGGTTCAAAGGAGACTGAACGTGAGCGAGCCGAAGATTTCATTAAATACTTGGTATCTGTTGCAACACATCCCATCGGACTGCGCGCGTCAGTGAAGCCGTTCAACAGTAGCCAAGAGGACATGCTAGCCTATATAATGGACATGTTCAACCTAACTAAAAACAGGCTCAGGAAAATGTTGCTTGGCTCAGGTGAGAACAGAAACATGAAAAGCAGTGCTCGAAATCCGGAGGTGGGAAAACTGGCCATTGACCGAGCGAAAAAACGTCACTCCTGGCGACCTGAGCTGAGAGTTAGACTTGACGCGCCAGCGCTCTTCTACTCTGAAAGCATACACATGAGCAATCTACAAGTCCGAATATATTTGTTTAAGGAGAACAAGATAGATGTTGCCCAGTCTGATACTGAGAAAATACCTGATGGAGAATCTAAATTGGCAAAGAGCACGAGTTTTCTGAATTACGTTTTCAGAAAATCTGCCCTCGATCCTGCAGCGCTCATCCGACCGGTGAACGAACGTAGGTGCTTGGTCCGGTTTGAGCCCCAGAGGCTGGGAGCCGGAGGATTTGGAGAGACAAGACCGAGCTACAAGATGCTGCAGGTTTCCGGCGAAGGGGGTGACACAAAGGAGGATGACATTCGGCTCCAAATAAGAAGATACTATTGTAACCAACAGATTGGACACATCTTGAGGCTAGAATTTTGGCTAAGTGTTGACAATTCACGCGTTAGTTACCTCGAGAGATTCCGGAAGTGCGCGAGGAAGATGATTAGTAATAGATGTTATGGTTGTTGTATAAAAGGAAAGCGCTCGATTTATATGAACGAGGATCAAGATTTCTATGGTTACATCAATATCAAGCTTACAGAACTACCTTCCTACTCGATAAAACAGAGCTTCCCGATTGTAAACTTGAAGAATCGTGAGGTCAATAGCTGTCAAGTTAGCCTTGAAATAAGAAACCGTAGACTTGTAGACGGCGAGGAAGGCTCATCAATGCAAAGTGATGCGAGAAACTCGACGAGAAAATCTGGACAAGAGAGCTTATTCAATCATGTTCGTTTGTATATGAATTGCATTCTCTATCAGATAACTAGTTGCGATTTTATAGATCTTGAAAAGTCGATCAATCGCGAGCTGGCTCAGCATGTTACAATTGACAATCTTTTCTACCTTCCGGCACACACTCTGATCAATCAACATCGCCTACAGAGCAACTTGAACCAATTTGAGGATAAGTGTCTGATGCGCGCCTCCATCTTATCAATGATTGTTAAGTTGGGCCTAGAGTCACAGAGAGCTGACACCAATGTGCTGAAAATTCAAACTATGGTTGTTCTATTGATTTCTTTGATTCAAAATGAATACAACACATCGCATAGAACAATCGATGAAAGGACTATGCAGGAAGTAGACCCGTTCCGTGACGATCCGGCAAAGGACGATTCGAGGAAGCTGGTCATCGAATTCGAACTGAATGCGCTGCAAGATTTCACGCATGCATTTCTTACTCAACGTTTGAGGCAAAGACTACTCAGACCAGAGAATGAAGAACCAGGTGTAGATTTGAATCGATACATTGCACTAAATGGTCTCAAACTAATCCAAGTTGCCCTATTGCATCATAAGAAGCGGCAGAGGAGCTCGTTGATGGTGGTCAGGCTATCAGAGGAGCTGGCAGCGCTTAAGAGCTCGGTTGATAAGCTACTCTGTGAGCTGGTCATAGTTCACATCAGGTCGCGTATAGAGAGAATCTTGGAGTTCGAGAACGGGACAATAGCAGGCATTCCCAAAAATTCCAGAGGCCAGAGCAAACAAAGCGTTGATGTCAATCCCAAACAGACCGACAAAAGTCTCTGGTTACAAGTGCTGCTGGACATAAAATACGTCAACCATGATCTTAACTTATACTGGTCACAGGATGGTCTAGATGGTGTCATGGCAAGCGAAGCTAAATTTGTGAAAAGTTTGAAACTCCTGCGGGGTCTTGAAAGTCGAAATCTCAAAGGGCTCATCGAGAGAAAAATAGACAATTTTTTAATGTAGCCTAAACATGCGCGGATAGCAAATTAATGTTCCTTTGTCAATGAGGGGGTTGATTGTGCAATATATACTCTGTAGGTGTCCTCTTCATTCATATATTCACAAATCTTAATGAGATCGTGCGGTATCTAGGCTATTCTGTTAAGGGTGATATCACAAGTGTTGGATTTTTATCCATCTTGGTTTAACTCAACCAGAAATAGACTTCTCCTCCTCAATCGGAGTTTTTGTGGGTTGCTCACTCAGCTCTGTTTGTGGCAAAGTCGATGAGTCCTTGTTCCTCTCAAATTCACTGACTAAAAGAGATAGACCTAGCCTCTCGTTTTGTGACACGAAGAATATCCTGATCGTATCGGCAGATTTTGTCCTGACAACGTCAGATATAGCACTGAAGTCCGTTCCATAGCGGCGCAATCCCTGAATTACAAGTTGGATTTCATCAGAGCTCCATTCTTTTGTTGGCCGATACTCGGGAAGGATACCAGAAAACTCGTCAATATTCAAATCCGCAATTTGATTCGCTATTGGCTGAATTTTTTCATCGATTCGGGACAACGTTTGCTTGGTCGTTTGAATGTCACGTTTCACCATCTGAATCTGGGCATCTAATTGCTTAAGCATGTTATCACCCTCATCAGGTGCGCCTTCCACTAGAGTCAGAACGTCGGAAAAGGAGAACAAAATGCGTTTTTGTTCGCCAATCGGATGGTAGAAGCAATCGCCCAACTCTCGCTCTGTATGCACCGTCCCCCCGTGGTCCTTCCATTCCAAGTAACATTTCGGACAAAAATTATCTAAAACTCCGTCGATCGTTACACAAACTGTTTGACCTCGAACCCTTAGCTCTTTCCTACAAGCGCTACAATTAATTTCAGGCTCCTCTATTCCCTTGTCGTCGCATAGACCATCTTTGGACGAAGCGTCCCCTTGATTTCCACCGTTTTCTCCGTCACCGGGTTGGGTCTTTTCTGTATCCGCTTCAATTTCGTCCTCGGCTTCCTCATCGTCTGAGGGTCCATTGCTATCGGCAGTTTTTCTGGCTGCGAAGCGTCTTGTTTGACGTTCCATTAGACTAGCGCGAGTTCTTGTCTTCTTCCAACTGTAGTAATAGCTTATTAGTTGGGCCATTGATTTGTCGGGAAGCATTTGTCTGATTTTGTTAAACTGTTTTTCGTGGAACTGGTATGCTTGTTCAAATAGTACCTTATCTTCGACAGACCACTCGTTTGGATAGGGTACAAAATTGGGCAGGTCAGCGTACGCTCTGTTCAAATCAAATTTATGCCAACTCAACATCCCTAGAGCTTGTTCAGTGTTATAGAAGAATTTTTCTTTGGCTTTGTTGATAAATTCGTCCAACACGTGATCCGGTATCTTGTTATTCGGTGACCAAACTCTTATGGCTTTTTCGTCTTCGTAGTATTCTGGCGCTGGCGCGTAAGCTATGAATTGCGGAATCTCAGCCTGGTAATTATTACCAACACGCATTCCATGATCGTCTTGATAGTCGTCGTCGGCATTATGCTGTTGATTTGCATTGCTAGTTCGATGGTTGACCAAATGCTGGTGTTGATTGTTGGCAGCCTTCTGGATGAGATGTTCCTGCGATTGCCTAGTTGTGCCTATCATGGTTACGAAACCAATGTGCTCAATTTTTATATTCTGTTTAAAGAGTGTGTCCCTCCGAGCTGAGTAAAACAGAGGTGCCCAACAATCTGACACTAGTGGCTATCCAAAACGTTGGGTTTTCAAGAGGCTCGCGAACGCGGTTCTGGGGTATGGAAGCCAGAGAGTCAGTTGTCCGACTCTGCGCAAGAGAGGCGAGAACAGGAGCGCGATCCCCCCTGTGCGAGCACAGAAATGTGTGTATTACACATTCGAGAGCCGCTTGCGACTGCAGCCCCTCTTTTCTGACATCCCCTCAGGGAGACCAGAGCATAACTTTAATACGAAGTACATCTTGCTCGAAATGATCCACCTTTGTACCTATTAAATAAGAGCGTCTTCAACTAACCTAGAACCAGGATACCATCTGCACCAATTGGACCCTATTGCAGTTTAGTCCAATACCTATTACGATCAGCAATATGACCAGGATAAAGCTAGTGAGTGCAGATGGCGAAATTTTTGAGGTCGAGCCCGAAGTTCTGGCTGCCTCGTCAACCCTGAAAAGCATGATGGATCACATTGAGATAGCCGAGGACGACGAACCAATACCGATACAGAACGTTTCAGCCAGCATACTAAAAAGGATAATACAATGGGCTCAATACCATCGAAATGACAAAAACGAAAACGACGAGGATAGCCAACGCGAGAAACGCAGCGACGATATTAGCGCCTGGGACTCAGATTTTCTTAAAGTCGACCAAGGAACACTCTTCGAGTTGTTACTTGCAGCAAACTATTTAGGTATTGACGGTTTACTCGACGCAGCGTGCAAGACAGTGGCCAACCAAATTAGGGGAAAAGGTCCCGATGAAATCCGGAAGACTTTCAATATCCAGAACGATTTCACACCGGAGGAGGAGGCCGAGGTAAGGCACGAGAATCAATGGTGTGAAGAGAAGTAAACCGCATCTTTGGCCTGCCAGGAGCTAGTCTGTAATGATCACCGAATTTTGTCATCTGTTGTACTTTGTCTGCTCTTGAGAACCTGAATAAACATCGATTTCCTAGAACGATTCACTATCAGATCGAGGTCCGTGGGAGATGGCGCGAGGGACGCACACGCATCCCGCTTTGTTTGGGCTGAAACCTGCACGCGCGCTGCGCGGGTTCCCGCAACAAAGAGCGCAAGTAAGCCGACTTGGCGCTCCATGCCGACCCTCGTTGCAACCCATCAATCGATATATCCTCTCTAGACTTAATCAACCAGAATGATTGGCCATCTCGAGGACAGAGCCGACGTCCTCAGTCCGATGGCCACGATCACAGCATCTCTGGCTCGAAGCAACAAGCTCAGTCCTACCAACTTGTTGATTACCAATCTAGGTTCTCGGGGTTCTCTAATGCTCAGAGCAGCCTTGAGCGTCCATGTTCGTCAGGAAAACAAGCAACCCCTTGCAGCCAGCTCCACCATGGAAGATAATGAAGCCTCAAAGCAAGCTCAAGATTTCCCGAAGAGTTCAAAATCAGGTAACAGCAGACGTTCACCTGGAAGTAAAGTCTTGTTCAGTGAGCCCGTTGTAACTGAGCACTTTGAATACGAGCCTACATGCCTATCCGATGAGGAGGAGGCTCGATATAATGACGAACGCGCAGCCATAGCGAGATTAGCTGTTGCCCGAAAGAACAATAGACTTAAGCGAAATATCCAAAATCACCCTTACAGAGAAACCAGTGATGATGCCAGCCTCTATCTAGCGAAACATGCCAAAGTAGCCAAGTCTGATAATTTCACAACTTCTGCCAAAGGTCCAAGAAAACGTACCCGCTGCCACAGCTCAGACTCGGAAGAAGAAATTAAAGCTCTCGACAATGCTACTCGCCCTGGTTACGAAGAAAGTCTCTTTTCGTCTCCCAAAGTTGCAAAAATAGCACCTTATTATCATGAGCTAGCCCCAGAAGCCAACGGCTCAGAGGGAGACGGCCATGTCAACTCGGCTCTGCAACAATCTCAAAGAATCGATTCTCCAAGTCCCCCAGACCCACTTGGACAACATTCGGTTGAAACTATTACCCTCGAATCTCAAGAGCATGAAACAAAACATATTCCTAAACAAGACCCAACTCCGGAGCATCAAGAAATGGAATTGTCACAAGCAGTCTCCCGAGGCTACTTAAGTTGGCTAACCTATGGGCTCAATTATCTCTCTAGCCGTGTAAATGCAGTAAGCGCCAATTGCATCAATGCATTTTCTCGTGACAGCATTACTTCAAGGTGACAGTTCGAGCGCCCACTAGGTTGCAAACTTCTGCTTAGTTCCAGTGTATTTAAATAAAGCGAGATATTCTTTACGTCTCCCTCTGTCTCTCTCTCTCTCTCTCTCTCATAATGATAATTCTGTAGAGAAGAATTTCAGGACAGAGGATGAACAGTTGGCTTGGCTCTCAAACTGGTGCAACCAATCTACGGGGGACGATGTCACAACGATGACCTCGTTTAATGTCGGCGTTGAGGAAGCTCATAAGTTCAGTCGCGATGACTTTGACGCGGGGATATAAGTAACCGGCCGTTTCGGGGATTCCAAAAGAAAACTAGTGACCCGTGGTGCATGAAGACGAAACAAGTCCTTCCGTGAAGATCTTATGCAGCTTGCCAATTACATTGTTTTTTGTGTCTACATTACAGCTAAATCGTTTGCGTCACCAATATCGGCCGTGAAGCATTATCACACTGGAGAGACTTAGACAATATTCAAAGGATGATGATAAACTGAGCAGCTTATGGTGAAAAATCTTGAAGTCAGGTTGTAAATTTATTCAATCCTTATCGTCGTCGGGTTCCTCGTCAGCGGGATCAACTGGAATAGATTTTTCAGCCTCGGTTTTAACTAGTTTACCAACATAATCGTATTTCTCCCTCATTTGCTCCAACCATTCATTTACATTTGCCATCTGGGAAACACTAAGATCTGAATAATCATCCCATTCCTCTTTGACGTCATCCACTGAAAATAGTGCCAAAGCTCTGGTTGCATCATGTCCAGCTAACGGTGCATAGGGACCTTCAGGCCCATAGAATCTCCAACCTCTTGTTACATCATAAATTTCCCTATTAACAGCGAACAAAACTCTACCATCCTTCCCTTTTCCATCATACTGTTTTAGTTCGTCTAAGGTCAAATCGCCCTTGGGGAATGGTTTCAAAACTTGTCTAGCTTCACTCTTGGTGTCTGTTTTATCATGAGCGGTCGTTTTGTAAATTAGATACACTAAGCCGATGCAAATTGCGGTGAGGAATACATTGAACGGCGATCCTGTTACACTATGCACGATTCCGGATATAAAACTTGATGTGTCAACGCTTGGTGCCATGCTATAATTGAGAGTAGGCAAAACAGTGGGCGCAACAGTCTCTTTAAATTGATTATGGCTCTTTCGTTATTATAATACCTGGAGAGGGATATGATTGCTTATACTCAGGAGAGGGAGAGGGAGAGGGAGCGGGCTTGCTGTAAATTGGGAAATATGAAAGTTTTTCAGCTGCTCGATGTGCGTCTGTGCACACTTGGCCAAATTTGCAAGTTCCGAGGTCTGCAAATCAGCGGCACAAAATAAATCTCAAAAGACTTTTTGCGGCATGAATGCCAGAAGGATTGTGTCTGTTTTGTTCTGCTGGCTGGCGAAATGCATTTTCTCACTTACAAGTGGATACTCATCACTCAAATTCCATGGATTGTGGCAATCCTGATGCTCTTGCAAACATACTAGTGTTTATTTTGGTTTTGAATTTCGCACTTTTACGTTCACTACTGGAACTCCAGCTACTGGACAAAAGGGATGTCACATGACCACCTTCTGTCTATCTCTCTTTGAGTTAGAGTCATTATTCGGTGCAGTCCTAACCCCGGCTCGAGCCCCAAATCGTTGACTACAATCAAATATTGAGAGACAGAGGATCATGGGCTATGCGCAGTTTCATTTATGGTGTCCTTGAGCTATAGGATGTCGATAGAAAAGGGTTTGTGGCACGGATTCTTGAGGCTTTTAGGGTTTGCATCTGGAAAGATACCGAGGATACAGAACACTATCTCTGATATGCTCCCTATTTAGCATGTAAGTTATGAATCTCTCTAAGCCTAGGCCATAGCCTCCATGGTTGCAAGTCCCATATAATCGTTGATCACTATACCAGTAGTATGGCTTAGGGTCGATCTTTTCCTTCTTGTAAGCCTGCATGAGTTCCTCGTAGCCACTTATTCTCATCGATCCACCAACTATCTCGCCCACTCCAGGGAGCAAAACATCGACCTATAATCAGGTGCCATGAGTACATGCGATTGTAATTGGTCATGAATGTTACGTGATACAGGTCTCATTTAGTACGTTACTTACCGATTCTGTTAAGGTATTATCGTCTTTGCATTTCGACATATAAAATGCCTTTATCCCAGCTGGAAATTCCGTGAGCATAATTGGTTCATTAATCTTGTCCGTCATCTTCCTTTCGGGCATTTCTGGAATATCCTCACCGAACTCGTAGAACTCTCCGTTTTCTTTAGTTATGCCGTTCGTTTTAAGGTAGTCAATGGCCTCTGCATATTTCATTCTTCTGAAAGGCCTTTTTGGTTGCTTGAAGTTAGGGTTGAGTTCGTGCAATATCTGGCTCGCAACAGGATCAGACATCACTCGTTCAATTAGATCACTTATGAGATCCTCGATTGTATCTAAAAGTTGATCGAAGGTTATGAATGGCCTCTCGGCCTCAACATGAGTGTATTCAGCCAAATGCCGTCTAGTTCTAGATTGCTCAGCCCGATATGATTGAGCGATACAGAAAACATCTCCGAGTGAAGGTAGAACCGATTCTAGATACAACTGCGACGATTGTGTTAAATAGGCTTCTTCGCCGAAAAAATTTAATTTGAATAATGTAGATCCACCTTCAACTTGACCTGTCACCAAAGTGGGAGGTGTTACTTCGACAAAGCCTCTGTCATAATAGTGCTGTCGAAGATGTTTTGTCAATAGTGATCTGAACAACATAATACGACTAAGGTTCTCTCCTCTTAACATGAGGTGACGCTGATCTAATTGAACGTCAACTCCGGATTCTTCATTGAGAGCATTATCTATGCCACCAGGAGGTGCATTTCCGATCAACTCTATCTCCTCTACTTGCAGTTCATGCCCACCAGGAGCAGACTTACCTGGAGGAAGCTCTTTCAGAAGACCCCTTAGCATGATAGTTGCTTCAGTTTGGAGTCCAAGTTCTTGGGCTGACTCACACAAGCTCTTGAACAAAACACACTGCAAGAATCCAGATCCATCGCGTAGAACAATGAACATCAACTTCTTACCTTGTTGCCTTATACGATGTGCCCAACCCTGAACCATGACATTCTTTCCTCTGAATCTCGCCGCCTGTCCAATCTTGATGGCCTGAAATTTGTTGGTGGACAGGCTTAGCTGCTGGACTTGGTCCTCTACGTTACCTCCGTCCCCAGACATGATTAATTGGTGAAAATGTTTTAGTTTCCTAAACTCCTACCGTAGCATCATAAAGGATACATTGTAAATACGCACAATGGAGAATGACGACGAACTAAAGATTATACAGCTTGTGCAGCGAACGGAAGCCGGTCAACATGTGCGCCGACGAGTTTCGTCACGAAACCCTCGTGCTTCGATCCTGAATGAGCTTCTAAAAATACGAGAGCCCCCATTCGAATAACGATAACACGGGAGCTTTTAAGCGATAATGTTTTATTCTCTGTATCCGAATCAATCTCAGAGGGATGATTCGATCGTTGCGATCCATTCAAATACATTGGAAGACCGATCAAGCTCATCAGGCAGACGGATTAATTTAGATATCCGCCACTGGCTCGTTAGTATACCTAGCGAACTGAGTTGATTAGATCGTCGATTTTTAGAATAGAGCGCGCTGTCTCGGCGGCCAAGGTGACAGCCGAAGTGGCAACTAGCAAAGGGTGTAAGACATTCTCATTGAGCATATCCGTTACAGAGCCTTTGCGAATATTTATACCGAAGTTCTTCTCCCCGTTCGCATGCTTTTGCCTTAATTCGGTTATTGTGCCGATAGGGTTCAACCCCGCGTTCTCAGCTAGAGTGTATGGTATAATCTCCAGAGCCTCTGCGAAAGCTTTGTAGCAAACTGCTGGCAAACCCTCCATCGTGTGACTCAATTTAGTCAAGTGGTGAGACAGGTGTATCTCTGGGGCTCCACCACCGGGGATGAGAAAGCTTGATTTAACTAGACACCTGATCACACACAAGGCATCATGCAGTGATCGTTCAGCTTCTTCCATTACGAGCTTGTTTGACCCTCGGATAAGTATGTTTACTGTTTTGTTTGCTTGGTTAAAGGGATTTGGCGCGATGCCTGTAATCTTAATGAATCGAGCGCTAGTGACCTCTTCAACCAGATCAGCGCTAACAAGCATTTCTGAAGTAAAATGGTCCAAGCTCGCGATAGGCCTGCATCCTAACGTCTTGCAGATAAATTCAATATCTTCACGTTCAACATCTTTGACGACTGCTATCTTGGTTTTTCCGAGGAAATGTAATGCAAGATCATTAAGTGCATCCCGAAGAATTGATTTCTGCACTAAAAGAACATTGCAACCGGATTTTTTGATCTGTTTCACAATATTGAGTATGTAGTTGCGCTCTTCGCGGAGAACCCTATCCATTTGGGTATAGTCTGTTATGACAACTTGGTTATCCATGTCCGTCTTCGGAGGAGATATGCAGAATTGGATGAGACCTATTTTCGCCTTCTCAACCCTTTTCGACCCGAAATCACTACAGAATTTCGAATCCAAAACCAATCCGTCTATGAGCTGGGTATCATCCAAAGTCCCTCCAAGCTTTGTGATGATCCTGATGTTCCTAAGGTCGACGTTTTCCTTTCCAGCGAAGGTCTGCTTGACTTTGAGGACGGCGTTAACGGCGATCGGCGCGAGAAAGGTCGAATGTTGCGAGACAACTTTGCTGTTCAGGGACGTCGATGCTACGCGTTGCAAAGATTCAGTGTCCGTCAGATCGACTGGTATAGCTAAGCTGTTAATTAAGGTATCTCGACAAGTTAAAGCTGCACTTCGGAAGGCTTCACTGATAATTGTAGGGTGAATGCCTTTCTTTAAAAGCTTTTGAGCGGCGTCAAGCAAGGAGCCAGCTAGAACAACAACACTAGTGGTTCCGTCACCAGCATCGACATCCTGAGCTTGACTGACCTCAACAAGCATTTTTGCCGCGGGATGGAGAACTTGTATCTGCTTTAATATGGTGGCACCGTCGTTTGTGATGATCACGTCCCCATTCGCTGATTGGATCATCTTATCCATACCTCGTGGCCCCAAACTCGTCCTGACGGCATCAGCGACAGCCTTGGCAGCATTCATATTAGAATGCCTGATCTGGCTGGGCTTATCCTTGTCCTTGAAGTTTTCATTTCCTGAGGTCATTTTGACAAGACTTAATATGGCCAACTACCTGAGATGTTCTTTGGATAAGCAACTGTGGTCTCTGAGGATCTAATGAAAGTCGACTTCTAGCAACAAACCGCATGTGTGCTCTGTGGTCACTAGTGGACCAGCACGCAGACCACCACAAACGGCGCGCAAATTTGAAATCAGCAACTAAAAATGTTTTCTAGAAGGCCCCTAGGGGGAGCCTATGCATCCATTTTGATGACGAGTCCTTACGAGATGTCTCATGGTCAGATTTATATATTGGCTAGGCCTCTGTTATGATCAACATGATAAACACAACCTAGTGGTGCGGTTCATCGCACGAACTTTGCTTGGGTGCCCGTAAATTCCGAAGCTCGAAACTCGATAGGTCGACGATAAATCTTTGAATAGCAGGTAGCGACAGGTATTCTTAGATTATAGACAATTTTTCTTCAAAAAATAAAAGAGAGGACAGAGTCTACACATGATATATGACACCTGGTTTGCCAGCATATTAAAGGGTCAATTTCGTTTATTGGATCCTGGGGATGGCTCGTAAATTTAAAGTTTGAAATGCTCGCGGATGTGATCCTGTCCACAAAATATGGAGGCGAAACCTGGAGCCTGCCCCACGTATGATAATTGGACGCGCGTCGTTCATTTGAAACTCATCGATTAACTTTAGAAAGTTTGGCTACTGAATACAGCATTTCGAACCCTGGGTTTACGACAGTCGCCGCAATGATCATTTAAGAGAGTTTGTCGAACGCCCAAGGGGAAACGGGAGTTTTGTGAGGTTTCGCGCGCATTGTGTGAGCGCCTGCAAAGAGTCCGAGAGAACCGAGTCAACAGGTAATAATGGGTGGTCGTGAGCTCCCAAATATAATGGGAGCTGTGAGAAATTTTGTTGCCTTGTCTATGGTTTTGACAGAAACTAAAGAAGCCAAAGAATAGCTTTGACAACAAATTAGAGTCTGACCGTCCCCTCTTGACTTTTTGGATACAGGGCACGTAGTTGTGGTGATTTGCCAATTTGTTGAAATAATGAAGGAATTCTTCGGAAACCCATTGTGTGTATTGTCATTTAGTGTTTGTTTCATTTCCTTTGCTCGCTCATCCTCATCATCAATCCAGCTAATTCGATTTCTTGTTATTGTAGGTAATTTGCATGATAGCAGCGGAAAATTTGCTTCTACCCACAATCAATTGTCCGTACATGAGAAGAATAGAAATGAGCCATAAAAATGTGATGGCCACCACCGTAGATAGAGGGACAGGATGTTTTAGCTAGCGGGAGCATGATTTTACAGGAAGCGAATCACCCAAGGCTTGGACAAGGGATAGGAATAAAACTGGCATTGTTAGTATCAGTCACAGTGTTTCAACTAGGGGGTGGCTCAATTCACAAAGCGAAAGCGATTGATTGGAGAGTGGAGCGAGAGAAAGGGAGAGAGAGGAATGTAACGTAGGGCCAGAGCGCCATCGGTTGTATTGAGCCAGATATACTGACCGCACAAGCAACCGCAGCCTGTCTATAAGGCTGAAAATAATAATCAGATTAAGTCCTCTTCAGAGGAGTCCGCTCAAATCGGCAGAAAAAACCCGACAGGTAAAATTAGATCGGGGACTAATTTGACCTGCGCCAAGAATGTTCTTTCAACAAACAAAACAAGTCCTCAGATTCATAGTATCGCTTAAATTTCAGTGATGGCAAGATATTCCATTAAATCCATCTCCTGTTCAGTCGAAAACGTTCGGATGTCGATGGGTTCGATATCCTCGATTGCTGACCATTCTACAGGCCGTCCAGCTAAACTCTGCACCATTTGCCGGACTGGACGCCCATAGCCTCTCTATAGGGCGCCGACGATTTGTTCATCACTGCGTGAGATATGTGTTTTTTTTCCTTTATCTCATTCCACGATCTACTCAGAGACGGATTGAACTGCTGTTGAACGGAGGTAAGCGTACTAGCGGCAATTTTTCATCCCTTGACCACGACAATAATTTGATTACCGTCCCTGTGTCGGCCCGAATCTTTTATTTTTCAGCGAACACAATGGAATTGGCCTTTCTTGCTTATTATTCGCTTAGCCCTTTGAATTGCCGATAGCTAACTCATAGCTCGCCCCCATGATGATGACAAAATCGACAGCAGTTTTCACTAGGCAAATTGTCGGGAGTATTAAAAGCTTAATGAGCAAATTGGCCTCCCCCGGGTTTGGCCTGGGTGGTTCTAAATCTTCTTCGGACTCGGTGATGCTCATTAGTTCTGAATAGGATAGATTTCGGACAATGAGCAGCACTGAGTGGCATCAAAAACACCCCCACTGACCAGCCAGTGGTTCCTGATATAGGGCGATCCTTTCCTATACGAAATCAAAGAGTGCGTGTGGTCCAAGAAATAGACCTGTTGAGAGGATTAAAGATTATTGGCCGGCAATTGTTTTTGGGGCCACAAAATAAATACCCTTGCGCAAGGCTCGCTTAAAAACTAGCAGCATTACTTGGCCCGCCTGTAGGCAGGTAAAACGTGATTCGCTGACTTCACGGCGTCCAGCTACCGCAGTTCAATAGACTGAGCTCGCGGAATCAATGGCACCATTATCATTCTATCATGATTTTTATTCTCATGTTGTGGATGCTTGAAACATTAGTATTAAGATTATCGCATAACCTCCAAGGTCCATGACGAAACGCTTATACAGGCCAAAGGAGCCGCACACGAAGTTTAGGGGTCGAAATGAATCCAAATAACGAGGACTTGTTAGGAGGATTGCGTGGCGCCCAAGAGTCGTAATCTGTTAACAACGCAATAACATCATCAAAGCTCCAGCGAATGAAGATTATGATGATCATGCTGACGATTATCATCATCATCATCATCTGTTGGAGAAGTCTATTATTGCTCGACTGCCTGGTTGCTAGCTACTAAGAGAGGCAAGAGGATAGCAACTGGCAAACATAATAATTTGTGCACCATTCCGGCAACTACAATGATCCGAACTTACCTCTGCACTCTAGGTAGGGCAATAAGCGCTCATCTCAACCATTGGGCTCTAGGAGGCATGTCGTTGTTATGGTCATTCTAATACAATATGCCCACCTCCAAGCGAGCAAGAAGAATAGAGAGGAGGAGGAGGAGTTTGAGGGGAAAGACTAGAATGGAGGTTTTGGCCTTTACGAATTGAGCCTAGATTCGCCCGTCTCCCTGTCTCTAAATTGGCAGCGCCAGCAACAGAGACGGTGATGGCAGTGGAGCCGGCGATGGGTGAAGCCACGCCGCTTTTACGAGAAATCGCATCCTGCCCTACTCAGCAGTACAATCTAGTCCCCACCTGCGATTTAAAGGCAAGGGAATGATGTTGATGAGAATGATTATTATGATGCAGCTAAAATGGCCACCCAGCTGGCAGGCCAGCAGTCAAGGAGACTAATATTATATTATTCCCTCCAGTTCCTTCTCTACTATATTTCGCCCTACAGTTTAGCTCTTGGGCGCTCAATCATAATGTGGAAGGAGGCGAAATGAATTATTGTATTCTACCTCCCGAGAGGCCGGCTGCCCCGCGAGGCCAACTAGAACGACAACAGCCAGCTACTCTTAGTTTAAACTCTCAAATCTCTAAGTTTTGGTTCCCTTCCTCCGTCTCTCCTTCTCTCATTCTTTTTCATCCGACTGCCTACCCTTAGTTTCATTTAGATTTCCCCGGTGGTCACAAAATTGAGCAAGTGAGTTGACGAGTCTATAAACTTATGATAAGATGAGATCTTCCTTTTAGATTCCACATCAAATCTCTGCAAACCTGGAGAGCCCCACAGCCTACTTTACCTGCCCACCGTCACACGCACAAATGGCCAGGCTTCTATATAATTTATCATGAGCATGAATTTTGTTGGAGAAAGCATGCAACCAACAAACGTGAGCAGCACTATCTGTTAGGTGGGAGGCGAGTTGCTGTCGGTGAAGAGAAGGCAGAAAAGATGAGAACAATATACAAGATCGTGCTCGTAATTTAGTCTGACCCATCAGAGTTATCTTTGGCAATAGATAATGAATTCTCGAGCACCCATAACATTGCGATTCAATTTGATTCTCGCTCAACCTGGCCAGGCTCGATTTTGCCAGCTCAGCCTACCAATCCTAGGCGCTCATAATCTCTGTCTGCTTCTGTAGTAAGAGCGGAACTTACAGTAAAGATGCTCCGCCCTTGGCCTTATCAATCACAAGACGTTTCAATTTGGTCTAGAAGCCTCAAGGTCTTAGGTTAGCTCTATTTCTGATCGCCCTTAGCTTGCCCGCTCATGGAGACGCCGCTCAAAGATTTTGCTAGTGGTAATTCTGCTGTTGCAAGTGGCCACGCTTGTGTAATCAAGAGGGACGAAGCAAATTGGCGTAACAATCAGGAAGCCTCCGTATCTTTCTCCCGAGGATTGGATGTGCCCTCCTATGTTAAGACTTGTGCGCGAAATGGAAGCGAAAGTTTTTGCAAACTCCAAAAGCTAACACTCCTAGGAGCGCCCCTCCCTTTGGGCCACTGATTGGCCACGAGATCCTATCGCAGCTCGGAGTCTACGGGCCGAATTGTAATGTGTTCATAATGAGGGGGCACCAATCTAGCCTAGCGTTGCCACCAACTTGTTGATGGGTTCGTTTCCTAGGATAGAGAGATGTGTTTAGATTAAAATTGAGAAATAAATGAATAGGTGGAGGGAGAGAGAGATAAAGAGGCGGGTGGGCGAAGCTCCGCCTATTTGGTGCCCATTGTTGGGAGAGCCGGGAGAGTTTGGCTTAAAACTGCGTGCTCGCTTCGGGCTCCATAATGGAGCCCACTATACTAGCCATTCCTTTCCCTTGCAGCAGTGGGTGCTGGCCAACAGATTGGCGGGCACCCATGAGTTTGTTGCCTCCCCTCGTCGCTGGTGGTCCGGCCACCTTTTTGCCCCATGGCGTTATCCAGGGAGCACAGCCACGGCAACTGCGAGCGGCTCGAGCAAAGGTGGTTCCAGTTGGACGCATTGGGCGCTCTCGTTGGGTGTTCTCGTTTGCTTTGCCGCAAAATTGAGCCTCCACAGGAAACCTCACCTTTGGCCGAGACTGCACCAGCGCCGCTGCCGCCGCCGCCTGCCCGCCTGCCTGCCCACCCGCCAACATGCTTCCCCTCCTAGATCGCCCACAGCAAACCGATTTAGGCCCACAATCTCGCGGCACCAGAAACCAGACACGAACTTTTCGGATCGTGCTATTGTTGTTTGCTGGCTGGAATGGGCGATCATGACAGTGCCGGTTATAATGGCGCGCGGTCAACTGTAGCAAACAACATAGAGCGCGTGACGGCCGAGCTGGCTCGGCAGCAGAGGCCCAAGCACCAGACTCGGCCCACTGGAGGCGCTGCCGGCACCCAAGGCGGGCAACCAAACTACCTGGGCCACAGATTGGACCTTCCTTGCCCCTGGGTGGCGCTAAAAGGGACCGAAATGAAATGAGATGTTTGGGATCCAACAGAAAGGAATGAATTCATTATAGTCGCTCGCAATTATAGTGCACACAAACGCCTCATCTGCGCCCGCCGGTGTCCAGGGCCAACCAGCTGGCGTTGGCCGCGTACGCGGATGGAGCCAGGGCGAGGCCAAACTGGAGGAGGACTGGTCGCAACATCTTTGTTGTTGTTGTTGTTATTATTGCTGCCGCCGACGCTTGCTTTGCTTTGCTTTTGGCGCCGCTTGTTGGCGCTCGCCAGCCGATGATTGCTCTATGTTTGGGAAGGGCAGACAGCGCAATGGCTTCAGATGAGCTGCTTTGGTTCAGCGAGCATGCGCCCTGGAGGCTGGCAGGGCTGCGCGCGCGCACTCACGCACGCATAGTCCACTCATGTGCGCGCATAGTCTCGGCCCGAACTTAAACCCTCTGGCCGCCGATCCACAATCAGTGCTCATTTAGTTTTATTTTTCCTACCAACCTCAGGGCTCCAATGGACCTCGCGCATTCTTTCGTCACATTGAGCAGTCCAACTTTAGCCTAGAGTAAACATTGAGCATTTTTGGCGAGACTGATTGAAGCTTTCCTAGAACAGTCGGCAATCCAATGATCTTAGTCTTAGTCTTGATCAAGCTAGCTGCAAGTTGCAAGTGATATCGCACCATGAATAGATCAACGCCACCCGGCAAGACGGGTACCCACCCGAGTCAGGTGGCTGCGGCCGCTGCAGCCGCCTCGCTGCCCTTCAGCATCGATCACATTCTGTCGTCGCCAATCAAGCAGGCGGCCGCCGTTCAAGCGGCCGTAAACCAGCAACAAGCGGCCATGATGATGATGGGCGGCCACGATATGGTCTCGAGTGCCATGTTGAACGAGCAACTAGCCCTCCTGAGCCAGCAGCAGCACCACCTGTTCAATCCGACCGCCTTAGCGGCGGCTGCAGCAGCAGCGGCGGCGGCCGGCGCCCAGCAGCAGCAACAACAACAGCATCAGCATCAGCATCAGCAACAGCAACACTGGCAGCACCAGCAACAGTTGATGGCGGCAGCCGCGAATCTGGCCGCAGTCCAGCAGCAGCAGACCTCAATGCAACCCCTGAACCCTACGAATCCTTTGACCGCCGCGGCTGCAGCGGCCGCAGCACCAGCCATTCAATCGTCGCCAAACTTCCTATCGTACTTTCTATCGTGCATGCTCTTGCAGCAACAGCACCAGCAGCAGCAGCACCAACAACAACACCAGCAGCAGCACCAGTTAGCTCCGAACCAGTCAGCCCCCGCACAAGTTCACCGGCCGCCGGGAAACCAGCTGAGCTCCATCAGTGCCATGAACAACTCAAGCAGCCCAAGTTGTCTGAAGCAGTTGGCCAACAAGGGCTCCATTTACGAGTCAATCAGCGCACTAGTCGCCCGAGACCAGCGCAAGTCTTCGCATCTAGCCAGCGGAAACCAATTCACGAGCCAGCGAGAGTCAAGGCGCCGAGAGTCGAGATTGTCGCAGTCGCCGCCAGTTTCAGCTCCAGCAAAGCAGCAACAGCAGCTGGCGCCCAGACAACAACAACAAGCCAGCGGCGCCGCCAGTTCCGCAAAGCTCGCACCTGCTTCCTCGCCACTAACACTGAACGCATATAAAACAAGCGGCGACCAGGAGACGACCGCGCTAAGCTCGCTCTCAAATTTTGTAACCGAGTCTCTAGCTCCAATACTGAGCAGCGACCCTAAGCCCCAAAGCCAGAGAGCCGACCACAAGCTTTCCAGAACGAGCGGCTCACTGAACCTGAGCGACCTTTTCAACAAATCCAACTCGCCCACCATGAGCCAAACAAACGCGCCCAAGTCGAGCAAGCAAATCGGCGCCAACAGCGGCGGCAGTGGCAATATTAGTCAACACAGGAAATCGGGTTCCCTGGAACCGGAAGAGGCCGTAAACAACAACAACAACAATCATGTAGGCGGCGGCGCCTCAATCGGTGGCGCTGATGCTCGCACACTGGACCTAATTTCGTCGGCTGCGCAAGCATTGAAGAGTTCAGGAACCACGATCAACACAACCCTAGCCAAGGCGCCACCTGAGTTAGTTCAGAAGCAACCTGCTTGGGTGTTCTGCACGCGTTACTCGGATCGTCCATCATCAGGTAAGTAGGAGCTGCCTTCCTGTGTTTGAGTGCGAGCATTTGTGTGTGTGTACTTTGCGCGAGCTGCTTCGGTTGCTAGCTGGAGAGTTGTTAGGCCGCAACTTGCTCGCGTTGTTATGTGTGCAGCGCCCGCAACCGGCCCACATCGTGGGCGCCTATATTGGGAGCGCGCCTCTCAAGTAGAGCGCCGGCAATTGAAGTGATTGAACAATTACCAATGCTTGTCATGGCATCACCCTGCCCTGGTCCCTGTTGATAGGCCTGCTGGCGCTCGATTTCCGCCGAGCAAGCGCGAGAAACACAGAGCGCCCACATTTGGGCGCGACAGGCAGCGCCTGCCCGCGGCCAAAGGTAAGAGGTGGGCTCTTACTTGCGGAATTGAATTTGCACACAAACAAATCATATGCAAACGCAAAACCGAACTCTGCCTGCTTGTTGTTGGCCGGCAAACTAGAGGCTAGAGTTGGAGTTGGAGGCAAAAGTACAATCAATGGATTGTCCGCGCCAATCGATCAATCTGCTTGGGCTCCTCCATCCCTCTCCATCATACAGCAAACACCCTGCTTCATCCTCCATATGGGTGCTCGAATCGAAGCGAGCGCGCTTTCGTTACCTTACAATCGAGACAGGGATAATAATTTTGTATTTTGACCGAATCGCCCAATTCGTGTCCATGGAACCCATACAATCGTTGTTGTTGTTG
>Ga0209372_1000131_pt1 | contig 56846 bp, 44 predicted proteins | sample AgamicAtPe_FD_187170 | JGI IMG/M metagenome (GOLD analysis project Ga0209372, IMG submission 187170) | Agave microbial communities from Guanajuato, Mexico - At.P.e (SPAdes) (version 2) | ecosystem: Host-associated > Plants > Phyllosphere > Phylloplane/Leaf | place: Guanajuato, Mexico | collected... | reverse complement strand
GATAATTTACTGAACCTGGACGCAATATCAGAACCGAATTTGATCATAAATTACAAGGACCTGTTTCTGGCTTCTTGAGCTGCCTTGTAACTTTCGTACTGCATGACTGGCATTAAAGCAAAAGATAGAATTGTTCCCCTCACATCATTGCTCATCGATTTTAGTGTTCAGTCAAAACTCTGACTATCGAGCCTAATCCGCCCCTGTTGCACGCTTTGTCATGCCAAACAAGCAAACTCGCGGGTGTACCCTCAACTAGATGCTCAAAACCATAGTATATGTACCGCATCAGCACATCTATTTCATCCAATTCTAGTGTGTTAACCACGTCTTCGATCTCCTTTGACTTAACATTTAGCATCACTCCAAACATTAGCTCAGCAGCCTGTTCTCGTAACGGATTTTTCCTTCCGACATTTGTAAAATGTTTTATCACCAGCTTTAGAGCTTCAGAGTATCGGCAGGCTTGGACTAAACTGGAGAAGTCATCACGGGAGAATGCCATGATATTTTAGGGCTCCTACATTTATTCATTTGCCAACCTGAAGATTTTTTTGTATTGCGTAATTTCTGTCTCTGGTCACCGGGGTTGAGTTCAAATCCGATGTTTGGCTAATATCCTTTGTGAGATTTGCTAGCTTAAATAAGTCATGTCTTCTTTGCTCATGGGATACAGCTTTCTCAATGCTCCCTTTAAATTTATCCAAACGACTAAAATAAGTAAGACACACCGCACAGTTGAGTTTTTTCTAGCAGTGTAACGTAAAAGTCTGCGGAACTCAAATCCAGAAATAAATAAAACCATGGGGTTCACTCAAATCCTTCGAAACTAAGGCAGTCAGCTGATATCGGCCATGAATCCACGTTGTTAGCTCCCGTTGTTACAGCTGTAGCTGTTCTGTGGCGGATCTGCGACAAAAATGAATAAACATTGTATCATCTCCTTGATTCCAATGACCAAAATTATTACAGATGGAACGCAAGAAGACTGTTAGTGAGGATCTAAAATATGTGGCAAGAACACTAGCTAGACAGGCTGAATTGAGCCAGCAAACACTTAGATCTCTCGCAGAATCATCATCCACTGTGAATCTCACTGACGAGGAGTTTCGCGGGATTGGAGGCCTGTTGAACCAATCAAAAGTCATATTAACAAAATACGGTCGTCGTGAAGTAACAGACAAGTTTCTTATCTTCATGGCGGTGATATTCTTTTACTCCTGTGTTGTTTACGTCATCTCAAAGAGATTCCTTCCAAAAATTACCTACTGAGTGATGCTTCCTGCGAATTGTGTCAGAGGCATTTTTAAGCTAGTGAAACCCTTGAACTGTAGTCAAAGAACATCATATGGACTCACGAACCTACTCCGATATAATCGTCTGAGAAAGGAACAAGTCAAGATTATCAGACGCTCTGTAATACATCTGTCACCCTCGAAACAGGAAAGCTTCACCCCAATGCCGACTACATCTGAGCCCTCCCGAAAGGTTTATGTCCAATTGAAGCCAGAGAAGGATGTTATGACGATATCTTTCCAACTGGATTTGAATGGCAAGAGCAGATCCTTCTATCTCAACCGAGGTACCTCCGATCCGTTATCTTCATCGCTAGAGAGAATCAGACTCAATCTCCAGAAATGCTCCACTAAGATAAAGAGAAAAGGTCTCAAGGGATCAGACAAACAACCAGACGAAATTCCCGCCCCATCTAAAGTTGAACTGACTCTTCAAGGGCGCTATCTCGACCCCGAGACCACTAGAAACATCGATGCATGGGTCGAGGGAGCAACTCTGGTGTTGAATAATATATCGTACGAGGTGCGGACAAATGACCCACAAGTGGATTCCATGAAATTACCATCATGCATCATGAGTGGCTTCTATCTAATGCCGACCGTCAGCCTGGTTAACGGTCGATTGGATGATTGCAAGTTTACATGGTATCGCCAAATTTCACCAAAAGAGCGAGGAATCTCAACCGACAACTTACAATTTGACGGGCAGCACTATTGGGTGAAGATTGCCGATAAGATGATATACCTAACTACTCCTGAGGATATAGCTCACCATCTCAAGGTTGTTTGTAGGCCCTCTGACGGCATTAAAGAGGGACCAGAGCAGTTTTGCGTCAGCCTAGCGCCGGTCGAAATCAGACCTCTAAAGTGCCCATTCGAATTACGTGCTCAACATACAAAAGAGCGCCTGTTTCAGCCGAATCAATTTAGATTTATGACCTACAACATTTTGGCAGACCTCTATGCTGACTCAGACTATTCTAGATCAGTCTTATTCGCTCACTGTCCCTCCTATGCATTGGATATTGACTATAGACGCCAGCTACTCCTAAAGGAAATATCATGTTACAATGCTGACCTTATTTGTCTCCAAGAAGTAGACAAGAAAGAGTATCTCAGAAACTATGAGACTTTTTTCACCTATTTTGGGAACTACTCGGGAGTTTATGACACAAAAGGTGGAAATGTGGGGGAAGGGCTCGCCACAATTTATTCTAACGATAAATTCGAGCTTATAGACTCGCATAGAACACTACTAGCAGACCTAATAGAACAGAGGGATCGCAACGAAAAGAGCTCCCTTGAAGCCAGTCATGGTAATACACTAGTTGAAGATAAGCCTCTCGTCGGAATCACTCCTCGACAGCATCCCGTGCTTGAAAACCGCCATTCTCCGGAAGCTAAACAGTGCCTAGCCAGATTCGATACAATAAGGCAAGCTATAACGAGGGGTCCAGAAGTAAAGAAACGATTTCTAGACAGACATACTGTCCTCCAAACAACTCTATTGAGGCTTAGAGAATCAGCAGATAGGTTCGTTGTCGTCGCAAACACGCACCTGTATTTTGCTCCTGACGCTGACCATGTTCGCTTGTTGCAGGGTTCCGTTTGTGTCAAGTATATTGAGTTTATCAAAGATTTTTACTCGGAAAAATTATGTACAAACCACGCGAAGCCGCAAATTGGCGTTGTCTTCTGTGGAGACATGAACAGTAGTCCGGATTGTGGTCTTTACAAGCTACTAACTCAAGGGAAAGTCACTCATGAGTCACCAGATTGGTCCTCTAATGAAGAAGAAGCTGTGATTGGACTGGACATCGAAACGGCCCTCAGATTCTCCTCAGCTTATGAGAATATCGAGTACACCAACTACACACCGGAATTCAAAGGATGTCTAGATTACATATATTATGAACGTGATAAAATATCCTGTGCGAGTGTCGTACCCCTACCCGATCACGAGGATGTCGCTGCAACAGGCGGGATTCCAAGCGACGTTTTCCCCTCCGATCACCTGGCTCTCGTCGCGAATCTTGAGTTCTCAAGCAAGCCATGATTCGATAAATTGCATTAAAAGTTTCGCTACATGCAACACTACGGTACGTTCCGAGTTTATTCGTTGCCTTATATGCACAACAGACTCTAGCAGTTTCATCGAAGATCGTCACGAAGCTTCGATATGTACTCTAGTTGTGATCGATACATAATCAACTGTTCCTCAGACTCTTTCAGGAGTCTTTTCTGATCCGTCATTGAGTCCTCTAACAAACGAGATAGTTTGTTTCTTTCTTCTATCTCGGCCCTCAACTGGATTATGTAGGTACGTAGATCTTCTAAAGTTTTGTTACTGTCGCCCTCACCCAGTGAAAGTTTGCCTTGAGCCAACTGTTCAATTATGTTGTTTTCATTGGATTTGAGCTTATCAATGTTCTTCTCGATGGCAGCCAATCTATTCAGACTGTCGATGAGATCGTTAGTTGAGGGAGTTCTTGATATATGGTCCACGCTGGGCGGTTTTGCTGCAACAACCGGAGGTGCCCTTCCTGAACCGTTCAAGGAATTCTTCAATTCCGTTGTGAATTTGCTATCAAATATACTACGATCCTCCCATATGCTGAAAACCCGCTCGACTGACTTTTTGATTTTATCATCTCTAAGGTAGGGAACTGTATCTTTAAGGATCGATTTGAAGTCGTCGATGAACGAGAGCACGTTCTTTCTCTTGGCATTTTGCACAATATCGTTGGCCAAGTATATGAGGGTTAGCCGATGCGGGACCTTGGCTTTTTGCAGGCATCTAAGCCATATTTGAGCGATTTTCTTATGATGATTCTTGTAATGAAGGCAGAAGAAAGACAAAGATTGAATGCTGCCTTGAGATGTGGATACCATGTTGAACCTCTTCTCGAGGCTTATTTCGTTCAAGGTCATCCTCTTGAAATTGAGTCTGTTTCCTCCAAAAGATGCTCAATGGGTGTTGATCCTCGAATTTTATCTATCCTTGGGGCGACACTAAATAAAGAACTCTGACGATTTGTTCCTGTAGCATGCGCTTACTCCAGACTATGTCCCGCTTCTGGGTGATCTACAGCAAAGGCTCCTTAATTATGCAGGCCACTTGGCTGGATGAAACAAGAGTTCGACATCAGTTCTGTAACTGATGTCTTTAGTATGGGTCAGAGTCTAGATCAATAAAGTAATAAGATAACTAGTGTATGAATTATGTGATAAACTGTCCAAACAACGAGGGACTTCTCCTAGTACTGTATTTTGATCTGACGTGAGCGCACGTACAACCATCAGACGTTTTCTCTCGTCAGAGGAACTGAGATTGGCGCCATACAAGTCAATCCGTGTGGAATCCAACGATGAGCAACTTTCTAATCCGAAATAACTCGATTTTAGCCTATCATCTGGAGGATGACAACCTATGACTGTAAGAATTCCCAGGTTAAAATGATCGACACCGAATTCATTCGAAGCGGTGCGCATCTCAAACGGCCACTTGCCATGGCTTCCTGATTTTCATTAAACTCCAATCTAGCAAAGAGACTGAGATTACTCGGATGATGCTTCACCGCACTGTATCTGTAAGAAAATTGCTGAGGGGTGAGATAGTTAAGAAGAATGTTGATGTTAGACAGTGACTTGGGGGTCCTTTACCTATCATCAAGCTAGAGTCGATGTGCTCTATGCTAGTCGGATTAACACTCTACGCACTCAGAGTGCATCTCGTAAACTAAGTTTTGGTAATACATTTCATATATTTAAGTCGTTACGTGTAGTACATATCATTCTGGAGTCGACCAGGTCAACTTTTCGGTAACTAGGGAGATTATTGATTGAGTTCACCTTCGCAACTTCAGATTCGCTATTCTCTTTGCCGCACAGTTTGTGAAATCCAGCTGATCGTTGGAGCTGGTTAATTTATGATTGACGATTAGATTGGGAAATGAACACTCTGGTAGAAAATCTTGCTTGAAACTCAGTTATTGCCTGCAGGAAGTCCAAATATCTATGCGGATGCGATGGTCCTTGACTCGTCTATGCTTCGGTTCGACATGACGGAAGCTGCTGTTAGGTCGAGGGCAAATCGACTTTGCACCTAGGTTACGACCAACACGGCTTGTAGTTGATGGTCACACTTCTTGATCTTCTTCTCTGACGATATTTGCACTAACATGGTATTGATCATGAGCACCATCGTTACGTGGTCCCATATGCACTTGTTGCTAAATTGATTGATCCACGAGTCCACCTGATGCTGGAACGGTCAGTGTCACGACAATCTCTCGTTGCTCTGCGAGACCATCATGGTGAATCTATCCACTAGTTAAGTAGCATAGGTAATGGGTACATCAACACCATAACAAATGCAAAACTTCTGACCACATAGACCCGATAGCGCAATTCTATTAACTCGACGGCTGAAGTTCTCTCGGAGGAGTGATTTGTGTCATTAAGTACGCGAGAATACTTGTACGGGTAAATAATTATGTCAACTCAAGAGGTAGCGTGTGAGGGTCTTCCTCTCACTGTTTCTCAACATCCGATAGCCTCTCTCTGCCAAAGTGCAGTCATAGTTCAACCGGGTGATATAGTTAAAAAGTTATATGGTTAAGGATTGCAACATGACATTTTTGTGGAACATATCAGTGTTAACGCGTAGCATAACTTTTGAAATTCACTAGTATGCTTGATTTTGACATAAACGTTCCACTATATCGAGTTGAACCCTCTGCATTTCTTGATTTGCTATTGTCTCCCTTCGTTACCCAGCCAAACAGTGGACTGGCGATTGGATCATACTTCGTTGGTTCGATCATGTCAATAGTTCCAACTACAATTGATGGCGGAATTTGAAGTGGAACGATCTAACCGAGACGCCGGCCGCCCGCTTACTGCTCCGACAGTATGAGCCAATCGTTCAAAGCTGTCATTCCAACTGTCAGCTGGGCTCTGACTTCGAAACTGAGGCTGCACCATTGGATGGACAAGAATCGATCCATTCATAACCTCAACAGCTCTCGAGCCCTGGCCATTGCAATCACAGACCTGCGAACCGTGAGGTTCCTATCGGAAGCGGAAAGGCAATGATGCATACGCGTATCCTGTCTGGCCGCTAGATAGAGATAATGGAGAGGCTGAGCGTCGCTACAAGTTGGGTCAACGGAAAAACGAGTCTAATAATTGAAGAGTTTGGATGACCCATCGTTGCATCAATAGATTCGTTTCTGAGTCAGATCGGACTCATAATCAATCCTTGTATGTGAGAACTGAGAGCTGTGAATCAAGGTAACGGCACTTGGGTAGCACGAGTGCATTCGAACAATTTCCGAAGAAACTCAAGCTTGTTCTTGCTTTCTCGCGCTGGTTCGGATCCCCAATCACAACTTTCTGAGATAATGAGAATAGCTTCCATTCATTCTGGAACAATGAGGATGTGAAGTTGGCCTCGCAGTCTTTGGGGATGTTGGCACTAGATTTCATCTCGAGCTTAGTCCCTCGGTTGACTGGATTTTAAGCTCGAACATCCGAACCAAACCTTGGAGTCGAACGCGAGCGATTGATGGCAACAACTGAGCGGGGAAGCTTAATCACAGATTGATGGCCGAAGGGGGCCCTGGGTGGTGTTGTCAGAACTTGACCCGTGGCAAAGGCCTCCGGCGGCCGACTCCAAACACTTTCGCTTGCTCGCAGATCCACAGTCACACCCTGTTTTTGCCCACCAACTTGGACGTTTAGCCTGGAGGATGCAAGAGACAACGTTTTTAGGTAAATGGGCTAATGCAGGGACAGGAGGCAGTCAGTGTCCGCTGCACCTGCGCAAAACGTAACCCTCTCCACGCGGGCCAACAAGGGGATCATGGCTGAACATTCGATCTGGCTTTAGAGTTCGGGGGTACGAAGTACATGTAATCTCGTATCCCGTAACGATCTATCCTCCAATCAGCTACCTCGTCCCTCTGCAGCCCGGGGCGCCCAGTGGAAGTGGCGGTGGTGGTGGCGGTGGTGGCGGCAGGCTGGCTGGCTCGCTTCGTTCATTGAGCACACTGTATTCCTTTGCACACATTTACCCAGGCGGTGCGTACACATTGGCACATGCACACACACACATACACACACACCTCGATACAGTCAAACAGGGGCGTCGATCTGGGGAAGATCACGCACAGTCACATGTGCATGTGTGCGAGTATATGTATGTCTGTGTGTGTGTAGACTGGTTGATTGGAGCATTTTGGGCCGAGAGTCTCGCTCTCTCTGCAAGACCCTGTGTTTTCTGCTTAAAATCGACATAGTGTTTCTCGGTCTCGATGCGTTCGTTTTGCAAGTCTTGCTGCGCCAACACAGGGAGAGCAAGCGAGCGAGTGAGCAACTAAGCAAGTGAAAGAGAAAGGTTCGCACACAAAATGCTTGCTCGTTCGCTTGCCTGCCTGCCTGCCGTCTTGCTTGCCGAATGCTGCTGCTGCTGCTGCTGCCGTCGTCGCCGCCGCCGCTGCTGCTGCTGCTTATGCATCTGCAGCTTCTTCTGCCTCCATTCGTTCACAGTCGCCCACACCAAATGTCACAAACCAAGAGCCGTGTCTATAGATTGTATCGGGATATTTCGCATCTCTCCGGCTTTCAATAAGTTTCTATCGGGCGACAGTTTTAACCATCAACTTGGTGGCCGCCTATTGCCAAGCGCCAAGCTAATATGGTGTTGAATTTTAAGTGCAACATCTTGTTTATTGTCCTCGGGTTCCCATCAAACAAAGGCAACCAAAACTTCAGCTCTGTCCCCTGATCATCGTAGCATCTCACAACCATTGTCACCCCGAACCAACCAATCATCTCAAACAGCACCCTCCTCCCTTCCTCTTCTCTCCTCTCGCTCTTAGCCCCACTCTCGCAACCATAACCAGCTGGACTTTCGTCGGGTTGCGAGACAAAACCAGGACGGCGACAACAATAACAACAAGCTCTAACATTGCAACCGGAACATCGAGATTCGTCACCTATCGCCCAATTAGCTTTGGTCACGTCATTTCGTCAAACATACCTCAACCTAAAATTGGAACCCCCAAGCTCAACCGACAAACACGCAATTCCTAGAAACACGTTTGGCCACTGCTCATGAGAATCACAGTATACTGAGCACATTGTCTGTCATTTAACCATTTTCTATTCTCTCCTGAGATATTCCAACACCAAGCATACAGATATATTGTATTGTATTGGGACTACATTTTGCCACACCAACTGAAGGAGACGACAGCTTGAGAACGGACAGAGGCTCCATTTTATGCCAATTCATAGGATGGCCAGGCGAAGCGGCGGCTCTCACAAGGGTGTAGAGGAAAAACGACGTAATCTACCTATCTATCAACATTATACACTCAGTCCAGGCAAAACAAAATCACATCACCCGGAGGCCAAATGTAACCATTGCCTCAAAGAGTTCGTCTGTGGCTCAAAACAAAGACTCATCAGACACTTGAGAAAATGCAATAGTATAACAAATCCCGAAGAAATCATCGCCGAGACTTTAAACACCTTGGCCAGAAACTCCGCCACTGGTCAATTGAATCATTCTATCCTCGAGGCATCCAACCTGCTGCCTTCTCAAATTCCCAACCATATTCACCATCACCACCATCACCAGAGCAACGCCCACCCAACACTTCAATTAGTCGGTCAACAAATACACCATCCATCCTCAACCAATGCCGCCACTAATATTAACAACCATAATACTAGTGCTTGTAGCGAGACCGGACTCATTGCAAGCTCAAGTAATGGCTCACAGCCCTCATTAGCCAGCTTAACCCCTATTAAAAGATCCCAGAGGCGTGGACGAAGACCGGCCAACCAATCACTGGCATCTAATGCACCTAGTATACATGTAACAACAGGATTAGATGGCAAGACGCATTTCACCCCTGCCTCACAACTACCCCCCAACATTACAGGATCTGTTGGAGCACCTATCATTGCACAAGTACACAATGGTCGTCAAGTGGGTTACACCTATCATACAGCCCCAGGCTCGGCGAGCACTACTCCAATCACAACCTCTGGTACTCATATGAATACTAGCTCTAGTAACTTGACCTGTGCAACCCCAAATCATCATCCGATTGCCACATATAAGCTCAATTCAGAACCCATTGATAAAGCCTATTTGAAGTTGGTACTGACAAGAAATCTACCAATATCACTGTGTGATACCAAGGAGTTTCAAGTCTGGGTCAAAACTTTTGCCAATGATTACAAACCACCGAGTAGTATTAATTTGATTGCACAGAATCTTAAAAACGAATCACAAGCAGCTAGACAAAGAATATCTAACATATTAGTTAAGTGTCCAAAAAAGACCATAAATTTAGAACTTCAGCGATGGCCCGACAGCTTGCGTGGACACTTGTGGTATTCGATTATTGCCAATATTGATCATAAACGCTTCCTCATCTCTGTTCGCGATATAAACTTTGAGCAGCACCAGCAAGTACAATCGCCGAATGAAATCAAGCTTGATCAATCGGAGCCGTCCGATAAGAGACTGGCTAATTTCATAGACGACTGTATTAGGCGCGTAGGTAGTGATCGAATTAATAGTCTGGTGCTGTCTGGAAGGTATGAAGGAGATAAGTTAACAGATAGTGCCAGAAAATTACTATATTCTATGCACCCATCTATTGTCACATATTATTGTTGGTGGCATTTTACAAATATGTTGTGCTCCGATATTATTGAGTACAGTGAAACCTTCCATCGTGTTTTGAAGAACTCGAATCGATTGATAAATTTTGTTAGCAAACGGCATCTCATTTTTTCAAACTTGGAGAAATTCAATCCGTTTGCCGACGTCGCTAGTTCCATTTGTAGTCAGAGCAAAAACGACAAGCGATGGTATTCTCATTTAGTTTGTTATTTATTAGAGTATATTAAGAACAATAATGAAGCCATAACAAGGGCCTTAGAAACCTATTCAATTACACCTGTACAATCTCATTTACTATCAGACAACAACAACAACTCTTCATCCGAGACTAGCAATACTCGACAAGTCGGTAACGTCAATTCGAGCACTCAACATCAGCAAACAAACTTATGCCAAGATGACAGTTATATATCAGAGATCAAATGTTTAGTCGCATCATCCGAGTATTGGACTGATTTGTACTCGGCTTTAGCTTATTTGAAGCCCATACATGATATTGTAGCTTTAACATCCATGATCCCCTCTCAACCCTCCAACACTTCCTCTCTATCCGAAGAATCCTCCACCAAACATCCAACTCCATCGATCCTTCTGACTACAGCCAACAGCTTGTCCCTTAGCGACTACATGCACTGGTTTCTCGAATATGGTAAAACGTTGTTCGATAGCTGGCGTCAATCACCAGACAACTACAAATACCAACTCATCGGAAAATACTTGGAGCGAGTTGGCTCCTCTATATCTGAATTCAAGCTGCTGTTTGCATCTTATTTACTCAATCCCAAGCATAGGTGTGCCTATGTCACTCAACAAGCCAAGAATATAGCAATCGAAGAGATCCTCAACATAGCAAGTGAATTCATGCCGGAGGAAGTAGACGGACATACCATTTTCGACCAATGGAAGTTGTACCTAGTTAGAGAGGAGCCTTACGATATGGTATATGAAGAAAGCCGTTCCACACCACTGGAGTGGTGGATGTCATTGCCATGTGCCGAATCCATAAGACGGGTAGCCCTTCGAATCTTGCGACTTAGAGCGTTTGCATCACCCAAGCCCGAGACCATATTCTCTCAGCTCTATTTTTACGAAGACGAGATGAAGTCGGTCCTCAACAGCTCAGCTTTCGAAGACATTGCAGTCTTACGCTATTTCTACGATTACGAGGACAAAATTGGTCTCAGTGGCTCACAACACACTTCGCATAATCATGCCTCCAACAATAACACGTCAAATATATCTTCGAATGGGTGCCAAGATCGAACTCAGGTGGGTCAGCTCCATAACCGTCATCTACACGAATCAAATTGCTCAACTAAATGTTTACCATCAAGTAGTTTTGAGATTGCCGCCGACACTAATGGACAGTTAGGAGAATCATTGTCCATGAGTGGTGAACGTCAAAATTTTTCGGACTCATTCTCTGATGTCGTGGTAGAGGCCTACATGAACAACCATCCTAACATAAGTTTGGATGCTCAACCTTTATGTAACCTTTCAATCGAGACACTACCTGCTTATGATCTTTTCACCCAGTATGTTGATTACAATGAATCCGGCGTTCAGGTTGTTGAAGAGCCGATTGAGAAGAAAAAACGGAAGTGGACAGCGCAAGAGATCTTATCGAAACAAAACCATCACAATAGCAACAACAACAACGACATAAATAGCAAATGAAGCTTTCAATCCTAACCATCAATATCTTAGGAATTGTACGACGCGCGCAATTTAGGGAAGAGGAGGAACCTTAATCGAAGTGTACTTTTACCTGCTAAAGATCTGATAGGGTTCATCTTGAGAACGCATCATAACCAAGCTCATGTTTCCTATCTGAGTTGTTTTGCCTCGTGAACCACCACTTGAAATCATTCTGAATAATCTCCGTGAGATTAAACTAAGATGTATACTTCCACAGACGTATTTATTAAGACTCCAAAACTCATATAAATTTGAGTATCTTGGCATACGAGGATATAAGAATCAAAACAACTTATCCATATTAATTCAGATTTACTGAAGAGTGAGTTCACCACTTAGAGGTGGACTCGAGCGACATGATTGATCAAATAATTACAAATGTATATAGAATGTTAGCAAGATTGTTGAATGGACACGCTGCAATCGAGGTAAACAGGAAAAAGAGAGCGAATGAAAGAAATCGTAAATTCGATTTACCTAAAAATTGATGGTCAAAGAAGAATCTTGTGGCAACATCCTAATTGATTGAATAAAACCCTTACCCCAATTCATAATTTTCCACCACAATCATAGTACTTTTACCCACGATTTCCACTGACACAGCACCCAATTAAGAACACTATTTGGAACTAGATGAGTTGGATGAAAATTGAGAGACTTGATTGCACTCACTGACTATGAGGCTATTTAATCCATTTTGTCCATTTTGGAAACGCTCGTATGTTATGAAAACCTCCAAACAAAAGAGCTATGCCAAAGATGCTATGGAAATTCGAAGTTTATGCGAGATTCGACAGAGTTTCGTGACTCTAAGTTATCTGGTCCTGGGCTTAGAAATCGAGGATCTGCACATTCGTTCTGACGATTGAATATACTAGCTTGATTCTCATTTCCACCCTATGAGCCTCAATCACCTGGGGTAGCGTTTCTGTTGTTTGTCTGATCAGTCGACGCACTGTCACCATGGCTATCTCGACAGACAGTCATTCAATTATCTGTACCGACTATCAGATAAACATCAACTTGTAACTATAACAACGGCTCCTCTGGAGTCGTTGTATTATTTATGCTTCGCAGGAAGTGCTAAGGCAACACAAGGAGCAAACAACTCTTGAGTTTGGTTGGAATCAATTCTGAAACTTGACCTCTATCTCCTTTAATCATCCCAAGTTACTCATAGACCCAATCAATCAGTAGCTCACGTACAAAGGATCCAAATTCAGGGTCTCGATCGAATCGTTGGCCGTACAGAATAGATACAGATGTTATCCTACACTTGCTCGACGAAATCATCGTCCCCCAATTTTCTGTGATCAGACATTATAGAGCAAGAGTGGATCAACTATTGTTAAAGGTATACCATGTTATTGAGTGCCAGATTTGTCAAGTTAGAGTGGCGGAAGGATGATTCTACGTCACAGGTAAGTTGAGAGTCTAGATGGCCTCATTTCGTTCGCACAATTTGGAGAGCTGATTGACCTAATCTCGACAATTAGTGGCATTGCAGAACTCTAAAGAATCCAAATCACTTTTTGGGGCTACCAACTCCGAGTTGACCAGTATTAGCTTGAATGTTGTGCTAAAGAACTATCGAAAAACTGGCAAAATCTATAGAATTACCAATGGGATGTCTGTCAAGTCGATCAACAATAGCTCCATCGGACAGGATTGAATCTGATCCGAATCAAAGGAATGAAATATCAACTAGTAGAGTTGATGAAGAGTCTGGCAGTTCTCTGAACAACAACTTGAAGTTTCGGAAGCAGCAAAATGGTTCAGTGGTTTGGCGGAATCAAAATAGCGGAGCAGCATCAAGTTCACAAAATGTTGGCACGGATGGCCGGGAATCGACGAACTCTAGTGTTGGAGGTGTAGGAGAGGATGTTATGTCTATTCTTATGAAGGATGCGACAAAATCAAACGAAATCGAGACCGATGAGATGGGTAGACAAGGGAATGGTTCATGCGCAAACAGATCGACCCCTTCACGTGGTAATGACGACATTGAGGGGAAGGTAACTGACGATATAGAGGCACAAACCGATTCAAAGAGGCCAGCTACTGGCAGCTTGAGCAGTGTAAGTTATCGAGACCCCAATGATTCTTGCTACCATCTAGTTGAGTAGTCTAACGAGGTTCTCGTTTTAACTTCAGGAGGTGCCAGATATTGATTTGTTGCGCCAGTATGTGGTAGTAGATTATGAGATAAGCCAACTAGAGGATAGGGATGCATTAAGACTGTACCACGAGAAGATTGAGCAATTAGAATTGTTAGAGCGAGAGCTGGATATGATCGGATCGGAGGTTGAGAAAGCGACCGTCAGAAGTGGATCCGACGCTCAAGCAGATTCACCGAGTAGTGTTAATAGACCCCAAATCAATCCAAAGATGGACGTCGAAAGTAACTCGGTTTGTAGTGGCGCATCAGGGTCATTCTCACGAAAATCCTGGGGCACCTACGAAACTCAGCCTGCGAACGAAAAAGAAAAGAAACCTTCAATTGGCTTGTCGAAAAAGGCTAGCTCGGCTGTAGTTGAAAATAGGAGCCGGCAATTCGATGAGCAAGCCTATGCAAAGATTGAGAAAGTCTTCAACCGCAAGATCATCCTAGAGAAAGAGCGCGATAGGCTGAAAAAGGAAGTAGAGATGGTCATTGTTGAATGCGATAAGCTTCAACAAAGGTACAAAACTCGCGACGAGATTTTGGACAAATTGTTCGATGGGCGCACAGGTAATGGTTTAGAGAATCATTTAGAACAACAGTTAAATTGGCTATTAGAGCAGAAGCACTATGTCGATCAAGTTTTCTACGCTTGGAAGAGGGCAGAAACCCTAACAAGCCAGACCTGTGAGCAATTTGCTAGCGCCCTGGAAATATTGAATCGATTACCTGGCATAGATGATGCTGAGCAACGCGATTTGCTAACCAAAAGCATAAGGGATCTATTAGTGAAATCGCGACAAGATATGGAACAAGCTCAAAAGTATAACCCAAACGTGGATGCCCCCTTTTTTACCGACAATGAAACTGAACGTTTTGATAAAATCATTGAAAGTGTATCATCCAATTCCATTGGGCCAAGCGAGCATAGTCAAATTGTAACAGTTATTCAATTTGCTTATAAGCGAGCAGTTAGCATCCGCATCTGGCTCGAACAGATCCTGCAGACAACCATTGCTCGGGATAGCTTCGAGCTAGCCGAGGAATACAAATGGATTGCAATTCAGCTTAGAAAGGAGAGAATCAATTTAATAAGGTCTAAGCTCCAAGATTCTCCCTATCGCTCAATGGCTTTGTCTGTTCAAAAGCAACTAGCTCAACAACAATCCCTGATTGATAGGCAACAGCGTGAGCTGAATAGGGATAGCGGAGTTGAGAGCGAGCCCAACGATATGGATATTGAGGACGAGATCTATCGTTTACTTGAGCTGAACAAGTCGCGATTGGAGGCAAAAGCGGCGCCTAGAGGCGGCAGTAGAAGGGAACCAAACTTAAGCAATCGTGACGCTATCCAAAGTGCCAAGAATCTAGCCGAGCAACGACTCAAGGTTGGCCAAGACATGATTGTCTCATCCTCCTCCTCTTCTGAGTCTAACAGAGATCAGATTATTCGCGAGAGAATTCAAAGGCGCACCATCGGTAAGGAGAATGTTGGTGGCCAGGCGGCGCCCCAAGTGCCTTCACCCTCGAAGGTTAACCACGACGAAGACAACGATGACGACGATGTAGACGATGATGCAGACGACGCCGAAGAGGACGACAAAAATGAACAGAGAGAGAAAATTAACGCTAGATACAGTGTGTTAAGTGGCTATTCAACTACGCGAGCCATTCCCACGCCAACAAAGCTAAGGATTGAGTTGGATGAGGAAGCCAGACAGAGGTTGCTGAGTAAGTACTGTGACCAAGTTTCGTTTAGTTGAACATGCCATTGCTGGCTCAACTCGCTCTTACCGCCAACTTGGGGCAGGTAACCTCCAGCGCAGCTCCCTCCTTATCCTCGTTCCTATTCTTCTTCGTCTTCTTCTTCTTCTCCCTTCCACGTCGCCTCTCTTCACTCTGAGCCTATAAGGTTTGTCCGATTCTCTAATCTTAAAAGTCGTCGAATGTTTTCCCCCGAACAGAGCAAGTTGATCAGATTCATAATCGGCACAAGAGTCGCATTGAGCGACTAAGAGGAAGTAACCGGGCAAAGGCAAGCAGCTTCATAATGGACAGGATGCAGCAGGTGCGCGCTAATCAGCAACAAATAAGCGGAAGCGTTGCGGACAACCCAACTGCCGGATCTCTGTGAATTGCTGGCCAGTTGCCAGGAGAAGAAAATAAAGCCGCCATTCGGGAATCCTCTTTTAGTTGTACCATATGTTTACGCAAATGAACGCTTGCAAGCGAATACTGTTCACATTGTATCCCCAAGGCACTGGTCCTCCAGCCTCAAACGATACAAAAGCTATTTGAGGCCTTGTAATCCTTTAGCCAAGGTTCAAGTTTTCTACAACATCTCTAAGCACGATAGGGCCGTTGATTCGTTTCTCTCATATTGAGCCAACACTGGCTCATATCAAGCGATTGTGCGTAAGTGAGGCGTCTCACAATCAGCTGGTTCACGTGAACTCATTTGATTGCATGCGCCAATTTCCTAGTTGAATTCAATCTTGTGCCGTGTAACAGACCTTCAGGTATTGACCTCTGGCTTAGCATCCGTTTTTAGCAGTGAAGTCTTGTTAAGACTAACTGAATTGGCATTGTTGCTAATGTCATCCATGCATACAATGGGCTATTGGAATCAATTCGAATGCCGTCGGCTTGATGCAAAACCGCGATCGATGTATTGTGAACAAACCCATCAGTCTGTCATTGGAAGCAGAATGAGAGCAGAATGGAGTGTTTGCCACAGAAAACGTTGAGATTGCTGAAGTACCCCAATCAGGAGGCTGCAGACAGTCGGTGCGTCTAGGCAAGCAGACTTTGCCTATGTGTCTAGACTAACTCGTGGAAGTTTGCCAAAAACATGATCCGCTTGGCCCTCCCTCTCCCCCAACCAAGCTCTATATTCGACAAACAAGACTTGGGATTTTGCCCCGTACATTGAGTGAGTCATAGCAGCAGGGGATGCGAGCAAATGAAAACGCGGAAACTGGTGCACCTGGCCGATTGATGGCAAGCTCGCTCCGCTAGACTCGGGTCATGATGACGAAATTGGAAACGCTAAACGATCGGCCACGAAGAGCTTGATCGGGCCTTGAATGGGGGAGGCACTCATTACTCATGTTACTTTAAATTGCAAACTATGAGCGGTGAACTCCATTTAGCACAGACCAATTGGAGCAATCCAGTTGCCTTCATTTATTTTGTACCACTCTTTCGACCTTTGGAATCGGTGCTCCGAGCAGATATTTGGGCATCAGCGAGCAAGCTATTAAAATTTGGCCCAGCTTCGGAGCGGCTCCATTGATGGCGCCCAACTCGCTCCTCTCGTCGCCCAGCTTTAGGTGGGGTGCGACAGAAAGGTAGGCGCCTCGCTGGGTGAGGTGGATGAACCGTCTAATGGAAAACAAATTTAACCCCCGCCCCCTCCCTCCTCCTCCTACTCTCACTATCCTGATATCTCTTTCTTCTTTCGTTTCCCTCACTTCCCTGCGATCTCCTCGAAGCAAAAGGCTCAAACCAGATGGCATTACCTGCTCTAAAGTCCCCTAACAATGCAGGCAGTTGGTCCACGGCATTGCAAACAGCAGCCAACGAAACCGCCGATGGCGAACACAATTATCGATGGTGATGGCGGCGGCGGCGGTGGCGATAAGAGTGTCTAAGTATTGATAACAGGGCTGAACATCTGATTTGCCTCGCACATGTTCATCGATATCAATTCGTCTGATTCCAGCCTTGTACAATGGCTCAGTTTAGAAGCTTCTCGATGGGTCGGGGTGGCGATGAAACAAGCGGCCCTGGTCGCCTTTCATGTAAGCCTCCCGCCAGGTGCAGGCGGCAGCCCGATTCCTCCCGATGGACGATCATAGAAACATGGCCGCTTTCGGCCTATTCTACACTGGAGCTCATTACCTGCGCATATCTTTCTCATGAGAGTTGCCCCCTCTCTTTCTTTCTCTCTCAATCGCTCGCTCACTCATATCAAGGTTTTTGTTTTTAGGGATTGTCTGTATGGCTGGCGGCCGGGCAGGTTAGTGCTATCCCAAATTGGCCGATCGAAATGCCACTTTGGCCTTCGGAATTGAAATCGGCCTGCTCGGTCAAGCGCCCCATGAAGAGCCAGCCATGACGAGCTAGCTGGCTGCTTAGACATGCTCATAATGCGAGCTACTTATCACATTGCATCATCTCGCCAACAGGATAGCTGGCGATGATAGGCAAGGCGTGGGCCAAGCACGACTAGAGGGATTGGAAGAGCGCGCAGCGGCTTGTGCCACAACTGGCTGGCTCCAATCGGAATTCGGGCTCCCAATGAGCCGCAATGGTGGCCGCCATCAACATAGTAGTTGCGAGGCCGAAATTGGTTCATTTCGGCCGAAATTTCGCCTTTATTTTCCATAGAATCAACTGAATGCTGGTAGCTAGCAGCGCAGTGGGCCTACCTGTCGCCGAGTTCGCACTTTGATGGGCTGAAAGTGACTGGTTGGTAGGTGGTTGTCGGAAGCATGCTCAAGTCTTTCAACGCTTGCTCGCTAATGGTAGAGGTAATTTAGTTTAGATTACTTTAGTTTAGTTTAGTTCAGTTCAGTTCAGTTCAGTTCAGTTGAGTACAATTCAGTCTAGTCTAGTCTAGTTTGCAGTTGAATGGAACAAATTGAACTAGTTGGGGGTGTCAATGTAGCTCGCCGATGTCACTCGATTTGCGTCCCTTCGCTAAAGGATCGTGGGCGAGCGATCGCTAGCTGGTGCGATCCATTTCGGCACAATTCAGGTCGATGCCGAGTTCGCCGCCACGAAGAGTCAGCCTCTTCCTCTTGCAGCTCTCTTGCAGCTAGACTCTTGGCTTCCAGAGGCAAAGTCTGGGTCTCGCTGAGAGGCAGCCAACATTGGCGGTTCCCTCATTAATTAGCGACCTTTGTAGGTGAACACTTGAGCAGCAGCCAGTGGAGGGCCCCAATGGGGAGCTATAGATGACCTATGGGCGCTTTCAGATGGAGAAAGAGAGAGAGGCGCCGCTGACATTGCACGTCTACCGTCCCTTAAAGCTAAAAGCGCTCGCCCATTCCAGTGGAATCGGGTTCGCCAAGAGGAGGCTATTGCATATTTATAGGTAAATCTAGGCCACTGAGGAGCCACTATGGCTGGAGAAGGCGAGCAGAGTTTTGTCTGGCCGGACACTTGGAGCGATGGCCCGCGCGCATATGCACCACCCTGCGGGCCAAGCACTCTAGCCGCCTACATTTCCACTTCCACTTCCATTTCTTAGAGGATTCTTCCCTCCAAAGGAGAAGGGATTCTGCTGGTCTAGCTCGAGATCAACTGGAAAATGGGCAAAGTTTAAGTGGAGGAAGTGGAGGGGGCGCGTTGAGGGCTGCCTCCGCTCTCTGCCAATGGAGGGCAAAGCCGAGATGGTTGCTCTCTCTGTCCCATGGCTGCCTCTTGTGCGGCCATGTCAGCTGATCGGCCTCAAGGAAGGCGAGTGGAGGCCAGATGCGATTGCTCAACAAATCGCTCCCTCCAAGAATATCGCTTGCAGTGCACAAAGCTTTGCAAGGGGGCAAAGTTGAGCCACCTAAGCGGCGCTTGGCAAGACAATGGAGGATTCGGCCCTTGAAATGGGAGAGCTGCAACAAACTAACAGTCTGACCGAGAGCAACAGCGCCCCCAAGTGTACGTGCGCCGCTCGTTTCCAGACGCCAGTGGCTGTGCTAGGACGAGCGAGCGAGCGAGCGAGATAGGGAGCCAGCGAGCCACGCTCAAGGCGGCTGCGGCCGCCTTCCAGCCACCACGCCCTCGCCGCGAGAAGTCCTTGATGGCAAGTGGCGCAAGAGGGTTAGCCTGGCTGGCTTGCTTTGGCTTTAGCTTTGGCTTTAGATTTGGATGGAGGGAGACTTGCGGGCGCATTCATTTGGCTGACAGGAGCGCGATTGTCGGCCAAACTTGTTCGTCAGCCGCCGCCGTCGTCTGTTGGCTGCTGCTGCTGCTGCGCTGTCGCCGCCCAAGTTCCGCCGCAATATCTCGCCAGCACTCCGGCTTTGCGCGGCAACCGGCGGCGCCCCTTGCGGTGTTGCAAGCGCTCGAGTCGCTTCCCTCTGCGTAACGTCGATCGGCGGCCAAGTGAGTGGCCAGTTGGCTGGGTGCTTGAAGCCAGAGGGCAGGCGGGTTGGTTGGTTTGAAGGGGGGGGGGCGAGTCGCGGTCCTAACGCGGCGAGCAGCCTCCTCCTCCACCTGGAGCAACAAGGGAGCTTGCTGAAGTCGCGCGCACAGAGCCGGCTGAGCAGGCACAGCCATGTGCGCCTGTGCATGTGCTTGCGCCCGCACTCGCTTGCTCGGCGCCTCCCTGCAAATTGTTGCCCGGCTACCAGGGAGCCGGATGAGAGCTGCGAGTGCGAGCCTTGGCCAGGCTGAGTTGTTGCGCAATTCACTTTCTCGTTCTCCACTCTTCCCGGCTGCCGCTGCTGCCGCCGCTGCTGCCGCCGCCGCCGCCGCCACCGCCACTCCGGCTCCAGCCCCTCGGCCTGCTGAGCCGCCTGCAAACCGCGAGCTTGCGGCGCCAAACTGCAAGCCGAGCGACCATTTGCAAAGCGAAGCCCTTGGAGCGCGGCGGCTGCAGTGGCGGCGCCTCCAATTCAATTGCGGGCGCAGAACCCAGCTTGCTGGCTGAGGGGCCGGCTCGCTCGCATTCGGTCTGGTCTGGTTGGCTGGCAAGGCTGGCGGCGGCGGGCTGTGCAAGCGAGGAGAGGCTGCGTCTGGGGGGCGCTGGCTGCACGGGCGGCCGAGCAGCCAATTGGTTTGCTTGCTCGGGGGCACCGGTTGTCGGATGGCCTTAGCGTGGCTGCTGCTACAACTGAGGCTGCGGCTGCGGCTGAGGCTGGAGCTGGGGCTGGGCCTGAAAACGAGGCTGCGACTGCGACACAGGCGGCCGGCCTGTTGGCGCGGCAACAAACCGAGAGATTCTAATCGAGCTCCGGCAAATCTATGCGCCCTCGGAGCGGCCGCTCGTTACGAGGAGGCGAGCGAGCGAGCGAGAGTTTGGCAGGAAGAGTCGCCAGATTAAGTATCGGCTCACGTTCCACCAAAGCGGCCGCCCGCCTGGAAGTGCACGTTCCTCTCATCCAGCCTGCGCCTCTCTCGCTCTTGCCTCCACTCTCGCTCTTGCCCCCTCTGAAACTCCAACTCCAACTCCAGCTCCAGTTTCGGGTTCGCTCGAGTTTGGGCCGCAAACAGCGCTCTGGGCCAGAGCTGGCGCCACATGAGCAAACCAGAACGCGCTGCTCGGCGCGAGCGGCCGACAAATGGGTTGGCCGGCCTCTGGCGGAGGGGCCCGCCGAGTGGCCCCCTGGTTGGCGGTGGGTTGCGCGCGCGTTCGCTGGCCGGCGGTGGGCTTGCGCAACAGAGTGGCGGCTGGCCGGGCGCGGGCTCGCGGCAGCAGGTTGGCCGCGGGCCTGATTGGCGCGCTGCGAGAGAGGGACGGCTCTGCTCAGCTCGCTGATGCGGCCAAGACGGCGCCGAGGCTGCCGGCTTCGGGCAGAGTTTGGTTGGCGGTGGCGCCGAGCGGGTATGGCGCGCGCCACGGAGGAGGGCGGCTGGGAGCGGAACAATAACGAGGTAGGCGGGTAGGCGGGCTGGCCGGAGTCGGGCGCGATGGAGACGCAGAGAGGGAGGAAGAAATCCGCATTGGCCAAGGCGCTTGCTCCAACTCGAACCGAGGCTGTATGAGACGCCGCTGGCTCTGCTTCCACGGCGCCAGTGGCCTCACTGCTCGGCGCAGCCAGCAGGCGCCTGTGCGAGAGGGTCGCAAAATGCTCAAAATATTGCGCACTGTGAACAGGGAGCCAGGGGGAGAGAACGCGGCCACCACTTGGCCCGTCACTCGTTCTTTCATTGAGCCAGCTCCCAGCTGCAGTCAGCCATTGGAGCAGGAGGAGCCGCAACAACAAACACCAGCGCAAGCCAGCCTCTCTCTCACTCTCTTCCAGCCACTCCGAGCGTCGGCGGCTTCACGGCGAGCGGCCAGCCAGCCAGCAAGGCTCCGGGTCTATTCATCCGTCTATCCAGTGGGCGCTGCGCGCGGGCAAGCGAGAGTGGGGAAAAGGCACAGATGGAGAGTAAGAGAGGCAGAGAGAGTGAGAGAGACAGACGGCATAGAGAGAAAGCATTGCCCATTGCCTGCTCCTACGAGGCCAGCGGTCGCAGAGAGGCGAGAGTGTAACGAACGAGGCTCAAAATAGTGGATGGTGGAAAGCGTCGAACGAGTCGATTCCTAACATTAGTTGGCTCGGCTCCACTCCACTCCACTCGACTAGTCTAGACTAGCTCTGCTGGGCGAGCTTAGCTGAGAGCTGACAACGACTCCGTCGAGCAAGGAAAAGAGGGAGAGAGAGAGAGAGAGAGAGAGAGAGAGAGAGAGAGAGAGAGAGAGAGAGAGAGAGAGAGAGAGAGAGAGAGAGAGAGAGAGAGAGAGAGAGAAAGCGAGCGAGCGAGAGAGAGAGTCAAACGAACAGCGAGTAAGCCATCCAGTTTCTGCAGCAGCAGCGGCCGCCTGCTATCCAGCCAGCTAGCTAGACCTGATCAAGTAGTCGGCCTGACGGACGGCCGATCGAGCCTCCCAGTCTGCCACTTTGGCACTGTAGCACGATTTCACATTAGGAGAAACTAAACAATTATTATTATTATTACTATTATCACCACAATTGAACTAGTTCTTATAACCTTTGCTATTAAAAACAAACAAAATTGATCCTTCTCCCAATATTGCCATTAATATTGCTACCACCACCACTACTACTACTACAACAACAACAATAACTACTACTACTACTACTACTACCACCACCACTACTACCACCACATCACCAATGGCACCTTTCGATTATTAGCAAACTCTGATCAACACCGAAATCTTATTACCTAGCCAACTCGTGAAAGCATTTAATGCCTTGAAACCAAAAGCAACAGCAGCAAGCACAGTTCCGTCACCCTCATCTTCATCATCGTCACCATTGTCATCATCGCTACCATCAGCATCATCATCATCATCAGCTGCAACAGTGGCCCACGCGAGAGCTGCGCCCAATTCGATGAGCGAGGCAGCCACTTAGATTTGTTGATCTGGCTTAACAATCTATCCCCTTATCATAACCCTGCTTCTCGGAGAGGTTATTCGGCCGGTATCTCAGTCTGCCAATCCGTTATCTCCTTACACGCACGCAAACACAAGCCCTTTGCATACACACACACAAACAAATACCATAGGCGAAAATACACACAATTAAACATCAACATCTCTCCACTCCAAATTGTTTATTCAAATCTGTCACCATTACGCAAGTTAAAATTATCGAATTCATTGATTACAGAGCCATGACGGCTAAGATCCGTAGCCTGGTTAGTAAGAAAAAGAAACGCTATAAAGAGGATGGATTCAACTTAGATCTCACCTATATTTATGATAACATTATAGCCATGGGCTTTCCCGCCGACAAACTTGAAGGCGTCTATAGGAATCCAATTGATGAGGTGGTAAGATTCTTGGATTCCAAGCATTACAACCATTATAGGATTTACAATCTTTGCTCGGAGAGACATTATGATTCAAACAAATTTCATAATAGAGTCGCTGAATACCCATTTGATGACCATTGTCCGCCATCATTAGAATTATTGCGCGCCTTCTGTGAAGATGTCGATGATTGGCTAGCTCAGGACAAAAGAAATGTTGCAGCTATCCATTGCAAGGCTGGAAAGGGTCGGACTGGTGTAATGGTCTGCGCCTACATGTTACACAAAGGCCTTGTTGCAGATTCGACGAGTGCGTTAAATTATTATGGGGAAAAACGTACTCATGACAACAAAGGTGTCACCATTCCAAGTCAAAAGCGTTACGTTGATTATTATCAAGAGCTAGTCAGAATTAATTTGAATTATAGACCCATAGGTATTATCTTATGCTCAATACATCTAGAACCAACTCCACCTAATTTCATCAACACACATTTTGTCATATATCATTTAGATCAGCATAATAGGTGCACAAAAATAAATGGACCCGTAGAAGTCGATACTCCTCCTTCCACGGCATCAAATTCATCGATAACAACAAACACTAGTGGTTGCACGATCAACAATATGGTAGATGATATGAAAAATAGCAATACCTTTCAACCAAGTGATGATGATTCTCAGCAACAACCACTCGAATACTATTTTGAAGATCCACTCTACATGAGTGGAGATATTAAGATTGAATTTTATCAGCAAAAGTCTAAGATTATAAAAAAAGAAAAACTGTTCTCGTTTTGGTTCAACACCTTTTTCGCCGTCGGATGTCAGAATGACAATCAAAGGCGATACGGTATGGACATAGCAAGCAAGAATCTTAATCTTGTTTTCTCTAAAGAGCATTTAGATAAGGCCTACAAAGATACGACCCACAAATTGTTTGGCGAAGACTTCAAGGTCATACTCAAATTCAAGAGAGCCCCACCGCCTTCGGTCCTCTAAAATTTAGGAATAAAGCCTCGAGTCCTTGCTTAGGTTTAACCAAAAATTAATTTACAGAGTTGCGTAATCATAATTCCAGCAGTTTTTATTCGAGTTCATCCATCTCAGGCATGATGGGAACTATCTCGATCTAGACCATCGGCTTTCCCACCACTGGTGCAGGCGGGCGAGGCAGCCTGTTTTTCATCGGGCGTCCAGCGGATGACTTGTTCGGAGGTTTTCGAACCATGTGACGTCTGCGATTGATGTTGATGTTATTAGCGGCGATATTGGTGTTGGTGCTGAGGTTCCCACTGCTATTTGTTTGCGGGCCTATCTGTTGTTGCAGTTGATGTGGCTGCTGTGTTTGATTCTGTTGAAGCTGGCTATGCGCTTGGACAGACGATGATTGGTTGACGTTCTGATTCTGATCAATAGTAGCAGGTTTAGGACCACTCTGAACTGACGTTGATTGTGGATTGGCATTTCTAACCATGTTAGCCCAAGTTTTGGGTTCGCTGGAGGGTTGAGGTCGGGACGCTGTTGCTACAGATTGGCTGGCAACAGCAGAGCTAGAGCCGCTTTGGGTTGTGGCTGATTGCAGACCATCGGCAGGACTACCATTCTCAGCCGATTTTTCTGATACATCGTTCTTCTTATCGGTCATACGAGTTCCATTTGACACAGCCTTCGAGTTTCCTATGTCTCTCTTGAACTCACACGCCTCATTGTTCGACCTATTCAACTTGACAGTTTCCTCATTTACTTTGGCTAACCTCTCTGTCTCGTCGGTATCCTTAGTAGTAGGATCGGCAGCTTTCTTTTTCGATTGCTCGGACCCATTGGAGTTACTGATTGGTAGACTACCATGAACTTGCTTTGAACCAACTTTATCTGTCTTAATGAGACCCCCATTCGCTGAATCAATCGGAGCACTCGTGTTAAGGCTAGCAGCGTCATCATCGAATTCGTTAACATGCCCATCGTCCTGATATCTAAAGATACTGTTTAAGACGAAAAATTTCTGATTACTAGACGAGCTGTTGCTCTCGTTTAGGCTAACACCACCACGACCACGTTCTCGCGAACTAGTTCGAAGCTGTTGCGAATCCCCATCCTGTCGAGAATCCTCTAGACTTGGTGCAAGAACAAAAGTTTGCAAGAATCTTCTCATAGGCTTGCCGTTATTCGACAATTCGCCGATTACTTGTATGACCAAGCCGCCAGCAAGCGTCTCGAGACAGTCGATCTGTTCAATTTTCGCTCTGCAATCGTTGAGCTTCAACTCTTCGACCTTTCTTCTAATCTTTTCTCTTCCAACGATCGGCTCTGTGTAATGCTCGTCAGCCATCTCGATGGTTCCATGGATGAAGGTAGAGTCGTGTGAGTAAAAATTATGTATGAATCGGGGGGCCTTGTTGAGTAAGGTATAATATTGTTTCACAAATGTTGAGGCAATACTAAGCTCACGGCCGACGAGATTCGAAGAAGCATTGGTGGTTGCGAATGACGCCATATCTGCTGCACGCAAGTCAATTAAGCTTAATTATTTCTCCTATACTTTGCTTATCTCTTCTCAAAAGCCCAAAATGTTGATGGTTCTATTATATCCGGATTCGAAGTGCAATGCTTAAATGGCCGCACTGGACAATTCAGATGGTATTTGTGTTTACAGCTACAATGATAATGATATTCAATCGTTGGGGTTTCTATTGTTGCAGCTTGCAAGACGTGTATTATTTATTTTTAGTCGTGCCAAGAACAGATACAATACATTAATTCTTGAGAAAGCAAAAGCACATTTTCGAAAGTAATATTCAAGAGGCATCACATAAACGCGCCGCCCCGCAATCATCCCGGCAAAAGCCACCTGGCGGTGGTTTCCCTCCATAGGAAAAGTTGCATATAGAACAGACTTTTTGTAATTGGCGCCCCAGTCCGAGAGACCAAGAACAGAGGTAACCCACCAGACAAACTCACGAGATACTACACTATACGGATACGACTATTTATTTTTGTCGCAAACACCATAATACTGATATCGACCCACCTGATCGGCTCGTCTCGATCAAAAAGCAGCGAAAATGACAATCAGCAAGAATAGTAAGATGTTGCAGTATGTCAACTTCAGGATGAGAATTCAACTGCAAGACAATAGAATCCTAATTGGAACCATGAAGGGATTCGATCAACATATGAATCTAGTTCTCGCTGATTGTGAGGAGACAAGGCGTGTCAGAAATCGGGATGAAAAACGGATTCTTGGTTTCCTTCTGCTTCGAGGCGAGCATGTTGTCTCACTAAGCGTTGAGGGCCCGCCTCCTCAAGAGGATGACAGAATTATCCTTAACCAGATGGCTGTACCGTCGGCGGTAGCAGGCGTAGGTATGGGTAGGGCGGTCGGCCGCGGATTGCCGACACCGGTCATTCCAATGGCTCCTTCACGGTGTTAAATTGCACGGGTTCATTTATCCTGAAATTCTCACATTGTATTTTCATGTCCAGTGAGGATGTAAATATCTGAATCGTTTGAATTAGAATTAACAAGTCTGCTCTCAAGAACAATGGTCTCATCATTGCCCAACACTCTATACAGTCTGGATGGATCATTAATTTCCTGCACAACTTCATTAGTCCTGAAACTTCGTCCTTGTAGACCATGATCATGAAAAGCCAAGACGGAGTCGGAAAGGCAGACTGCCATTAGGAGTGATATAAACCGAGAATCTGTTATTACCTGTGGTGGGCTGCTCAGTCTATTCATCTCTGAAGTTGAACTTACCTAGTGACCTTATGTCGAAATCAAACTTCAGCTTCTGCGTCGCTCCAAATGACTTGGTGGCACCAGACAAATCAACCAGATGCACAGTGCGATCATAGCAAACTAATATTGTATTTTTGTCTAGCTGTCTAACACAGATTAATTTGATTTGATCCTGACGAGGTATAATAGTATTACTGAAATCTTCATCTCCGTACATATTCGTGGCAGAATTCAGATTAATGAGATCCAATTTTAAAGAACTATAGTCGGACGACGCTCTGACACCCACACATAGAACCGGGTATTCGTTCTCTGGTGTTGTTATCATTTCAAATGTTGTCAAGTTTGGAGGTATGTATAGTTGATATTGTTTCAACAACATAAACTTGTTCATTGGATTGTACCATTGCATCAAGAATATACCATTTTGTACTGCCCCACATAAATACTTGTAACTATTGTATGGGTTCCTGCCCACACAACATGCTATGCAACCTTTGGTTTCAGAAACTTTAGTGGATGCGGTAAACTTGCGGGGTACGAATTTATCAGGTATCTTATTGATCATAGAGTCTACTTGTAGACCGAAACGATTATTCACGACTCTACTGTTGCTGTTATGAAGATTGACCAAGTCGTGCCGATATAGATGCGTAACAGTTTTGCCTGAAATGCTCATTAGAACGTCCTTAATGACAAACATCCATGTTGTTTTTCTAGGAAATATGTGATCCATACAGGCATCTGCGATCTGATTCAGGTTGAGCGTGTATATACCCTCATCACAGCCTAATAGCATGTGCTGATCTCTAGTGTCGGGGTGAATCCATGAGACAGCGCAATTCATCCTGATTGGACAGCCGTTGAAGACTTTACTAAAACAAGCGCCCATCAAAACCCGTGGAGTCGGTGGCAAACCATTGGCTGATGTTCGGCTACCATCCGTATGGGTTACTTGACGAGACTTGGCTGTAGAATAGTTGGATTGTGGGGATGACGATGACGGTGGTGTTGGTGGTGGTGGCGGAGGAAGATTTGGTGGCGGTGGGAGATTAAATTTTCCAGGTGTGCGGGGCAGCTCTTGAAAAGAATATCGTAGAGGTTTGTTATTGCCAATTGATGGTTCTTCTACCAGCGAACTACGTAGCCCAGAGGATGTTACAGTTCGCTTCTTGTCTTTCCTGCGAGGGGGCACTTCGGGCGGTTTATCGAGGGCTTCTAGAGGCTCTTGGTTGGTCTGATTATCTTCGATAGAATCAATAGTGTTGTCTGTCGAGGCTGGTTCCAGATGAGATCTTGTAACAATATTTTCCCATTTGTTATCAGGTCTGAGGATGTCAACTGCTATTGCCCCTATACCATCGCATACCGGAACTTTCGCTGAAGTTATTTTCCTAGGTATATCGATTAACATTTTTTCCTCCTCAATATCAGTCTCAAGTGGGAAATGATTGAATTCGTTAGCACTCGTAGCTCGAGCCAATAGATCACGCATGAGTTGCTTGGGCATTTCGAAATTTACAAATGGGTGCTCTAGCAATCTATCAGCTGAGGGGCGCCGCCGGGGACTCCTGATTAGGGCAGATTTCACGAAGTTTTTGTATTCCTCTGAACATCTGTTTTTGTCCTTGAGAGTTGGAGGCTTGAAGTTCGATCTTGACATCACGTTCAAAGCTTTCATCGGATGCATATCAAACATAGGGGGCTGGAGCTCGTATAACTCTATGGCGGTGATACCGACTGACCAGATATCGCACTGTTGATTATATCCTCCCTTTCGCTCAACAGCTGCTACCTCTGGTGCCATCCAATAAGGTGAACCGATGAATGATTTCCTTTTTCTCATAGTTGCTGTAATCTGCGCGGAAACTCCAAAGTCAGCCAATTTCACGTCACCGTTTGTGGTCAGCAAAATGTTTGCCCCCTTAATATCGCGGTGCATCATATTAAGGGAGTGCAGATAGCTGAGACCTTTTAGCGTCTCGCGACAGACTAGGGATATTTGAGCCTCGCTTAAGGGACCTGTCACATGGTAAATATCCTGTAGAGATCCTCCACCACAGTATTCCATGCATATCCATAGTTTGTCCCTCCTCAGATAACTTCCATAGAATGCAACTATATTTGGATGATGACAACTTTTCATCATGAGTATCTCCTGTTGGATGATGGCGAAATTGTCACCTGGCTCCAATTTAATTATCTTAACAGCTGCTACACGACCCGATTGGACGTCTTTAGCCTTATAAACGTCACCATATGTTCCGGAGCCGACGGTTTCGATCAATTCGAACACACCTGACGGATCTGAAAGGGAGTTGAGATCAAGAGGCTGTTTACTTGAGGTGGAAGCCATGATGATCAACTGATCAAACTGTCCGAGATATGACACAATCAGGGCACTTTGAGTTGAGCTAACTCCTTAAAACACCGTCACGCACAACATGAGTTACCTTAACTGAGGTCCCACCTGAACATGTTGCAGAAAAATAATATCTTGGCACCCGGTCTTGGTGGATCGAAGCCATCAGGTTGTTCGGTGCATCTGCAGTTTTCTATATCTGTTCTCGGTTTCTCGAGTGGGGCGATGTGATGGGGTTGCTCAACTAGATTACATAGAGCATAGTGATGCGGCAGCGCGTCAACATGGATTGTTGTGTCGTACCGGGTGATTTTTTCAGCTGTTGGAAGTCACATTTGTCCCATGAATCTCGAATGGTCCAAAAATAAGGAGTGAGTAGCGATTTTTATCATTTCTAAATTCGGGCGCAAAAAAGACCTGAGCCGTGAGCGACTTGAACGCCCAACCTTTGGATCTGGAGTCCACTGCGCTACCAATTGCGCCAACGGCCCTCGGTGTGTAACACGATAGAGTGAGAGTCCAACAAAAATCCGGCGAGAAACTCCGGTCTGGCCAGAGCCTACCGGCCTCTCGGAGGAAGAACTGACCAAATCAAATCAAATATGTCGTTGTAAAGTCCTAATAATCTGCATATATCGACCAATTTCAACTAGATTAGGCTATCCTGGTTGTGAGAAATCTCATTTATTATCAAATTCAATCGAGCCTTTAGACTTGGGTGGCGTGAGCTTTTGCATCTCAAAATCCGTCAAGTAGCTCGCCAGGGACATGAGAGTGGTGGTGAAAGTTGTCAATTGGAAAGCAAATATAGACCAGTCGTAAAGAGGTGTACCAGCCATGTGATGAGTGCTCAGCTGTGTAGCTATAAGGAGACATTGGAGAGCAGTATTGCATTTCGATAAGAGCGTCACCTCGAATCCTATCGTAGGACGACTCTGAAAGTCGAAGTATTCTCTAAATGTTGGCTTCTGGTCAAAAGTTATATATCTGCAATACGCACCCCCAGCAAGAAGAACCACATCCTTAATAACGGTGATTTTCACAAGCCATAATGGGACCATACCAACATTGTACATGCATATTAAGCTAGTTGGGAGCAAAACTTTGTCTGCTATCGGATCCAAGATCGCACCCAGATCGCTCTCCTGGTTGAACCTTCTGGCTATGAATCCATCTAAGAGATCTGTTGTCGCTGCATAAGCAAAGCAAGCCAAGGCGTGTGAGTTCATACCATTCCAAATAAAGTAACCGATAGCGGGCGAAGTTGCAAGCCTCGACATGGTGAGACAGTTCGGAATAGTGAGGATCTTTGTCCGCACCCTATCGTTCTCACGATTTATCTTCTCTTTGAGGGATTCACTCGGGAAGGATTTCTTCGAACTCACAACGGTCGATGGGGAGATGTTTGCCGTCGACGCCCTCATTATGAACGTTCTTAAGTGGCCTAGAGTTTTAGCCTGAGTGATAGATCTCAACATGGTGTCGAAAAGACTCATTTCTGTCCCGTTACTTTAAGGCAATATATTTAAGAACCATGAGTTGAATTAGCCAATATTCTAGATCTGAAACGGAACGAAGCTCTATTCCGTGGTGCTAGTTGAGTTTTTTTAATCTACTTCATCCATGGGGAACACTCTATTCTCGAGGTTCGTGGACTGAGTTCGCTTACCTAGCTGTCCTCGGTCGGCATTCGTAGCCAGCCCCTAGAGAAGTATCGTGCCGCCTTGATAACTTCATAAGCCTCGCACGAATTATTCTTCGGATCGAGCTAGTGAATGCGACGACGCTGGACGCGGCTCGTTCCGCCGGGCTCGGGCTAGAGAGGTGTGGCTCTCGTCCCGCTGCACTAGCTGCAGAGGGTGTTCACGCCAGTAGAATCTGCCAAATTTCTGTGCCGTAGTCGACACAAAATAATGAAATACGTCAAAACAAAATGATGTAAAAACGGGACAACCCGGTTTGAAATGTACGAAATCTAGATCTCATTGGAACGATCAAGAAACTTTGCTTGAAACCAACATACATGAGGAAACCCATATTTTAGCAGTTTTGTCGAAAGAAAAATCACTCCTAATATTGACATCCTGACCTCCATCGAAGGCTAGAAAAAGGCTCAAGTATGAAGGCTAAGAATCAGCAACATTTCACGAGCGATTTGGATGCTAAAGAGAAACTAATTGTATATGTGTACGAGTATCTGATTCAATCTGGTGCAAAACAAGCTGCAGAAATGTTCAAAGAAAACATAGGCTACGCCAAGGACATCAAAGTGAATGATGGACCTGGCTTTCTAATCGGATGGTGGTGCGTATTTTGGGATCTATACTGTGCCGCACCAGAGAGAAGACATAGCCAGCCTGAGTCATCAAGCGATGCTCGCGCTTTCCTCGACTACATGAGATCCCAACAAATGTCACCATCTATAACACAAACCTCGCCACCCCAACATCCGCAACAACCACCACCGTCGCAATTCATGGCCGGCCCTCGCTATGGGCCACCCCCAGGCCAACCGCGAGGTCCACCTCCTCGGATGCAGGGGCCACCTCAACATGGGCCACATCCAGGATTCATGCCAGCTGGTAGCCCCCGTTACGCACAGCACTCTGGACCTCCACCCCAGCCGCATATGAACCAAGGGCCTATGTTTGGCCCAGGACCAGATCAGATGGGCCCCTCGCCGGGTTTGAACCGCATGACGCCGGTAGGCGCACCGCCGCAGCAGGTTGTAGGCCCGCCACCACCTAATGGACCCCCGCCGCAGATGGTCGGGATGCCTGGCCAACAGATGGGACCTGGCCAGGGTCCACCACAGCAAGTTAATTCATTGCAAGGTGCAGGGCCACCGCGCAATGGATCTCAAGGCAATGCTGGCGTAGGTTGGCAAGGCAACGTCAATTATAATGTAAATTCTCCCGCCAACCAACCCTGCTACAGTGGACCAGGGTCTAATCAACCAGTTCAAGGTGGACCAATCATGATGAGTGATGGAAGCATGATGGAAGTGAAAAGTTCCCCCGTAAATACAGGAGAGCCTTCCACCCCACATTCAGATGAATATGTAATGCCGGTGCCATTTGGCCAAGAGACAAGCGATCAGTGTGAGTCAGCAGAGATATTGAAACTTAAACAGAGCATGCAAGAAGACACAACCAAAATGTTCGAGAAAGAACAATCAGAGTTTAGCCTAGGCGACTATTCGGATGCGCAGAACAAATGGTCATGAGGACCATCGAGACATTTAGATGAGGACATGTATTAGTCATTGAGAACAAGCCGAAGTGGACTTTCAACCTACTTGTTATATGATTATCTTCAAGGAAGTTATCTTTATTACTGTCACATATCAAACATACGACCTAGATGGCCGGAAGCTGAAACCAAGCTAACGAGGCCATCTCAGGAGTATGAAATCAGGGTGACATCTTTAGGTCGCTCTGTCTAAGGATTTAATAAAATTTAATCTCTGCGCCCACTGTAACACCTCAACTAACTGATTGGTATGTCCGTGGTGGATCATCATTATGTCAATGGTTAGCATGTCGACCAAACCAGTGCAATGTGTCACAGCCGAGATCCATGAGAGACTGTCCTCAATCATAAGTCTGATTTTATTTATTTACAGGTCCATGCAGTCGCCGACCCCAGCTTGACTACCGGTCGTGCAGCAAATCACCCAGCTTATGTGTGAGTTTCATTGTTTTGGTTTCTGAAATCTCAGCCAGCCCTACCGAAGGCGCTTTCAACTAAGAATAGGAGTTGCCTAAAGCCAAACAGTTAGCCATTTGATCTCAAGGCCCAGTACACATGTACAAACAACTACGACCGTTTGTGTCCAAAATCTCAGCCAACAAGATAAATGGGCACGGCCCTGAAAAAGCGTCATGGGGTAGAAGACGTATCTCGACAAGTGATGGGCCGAAAGCTGAACCAAAAACTTCAAAACGGGATTGGAACTTGACGCTCGGAAGGACAGATGATGACAAAGCTTATATTGTTCGACTCAACAAAATTGGTTTGAAAACGCCGATGAAAAATCCTCTGAGGATAACTGATGAAACGCTTGCTTTGATCATCCTAAGCGAGTGGAAAAGTGCTGGCTTTAGGAAGAAACTAAATTTAACAAACATGCACTTCACAACACTAGCTTATGAAGCGATTGACAACCCGTTCAACGAATCGCAGGCAATAATGATTGATACTATAATGGAATATCTAAGGTTTGACACTCTTCGTTTTCGGGACACTGACCATGAGGAGCTACTAGCAAAGCAGTCCCGGTATTGGGATCCGCTGGTTGGTTGGTTCGAGCACAAGTTCACTTGTCATATCCCCATCGACTATGGTAACATAACAAGCACAACCCCCATACCGAACAGCACGCAAGAGATAGTGTCAAGACATTTAGAGTCACATAAGCGATGGCCTCTCGTTGGTCTTAAATTAATGTGCCGAAACTTAAAATCGTATATCATTGCCTCCGCATTAACAGAGAAGATCGTCGGTGTTGAGAGGGCGGTAGACTTGGCGCGCCTAGAGACTGAGTACCAAACTGAGAAATGGTCCAAGGTCGAATGGGAGCATGATATCGATGAAGAGTGCACTAAAGCTCGAGTTTCCGCAGGCACTTTATTCTATCACTTGTCTCTCTAGACAATAAACGTTCTTATTCTAGTTGTGATAGTGACTCTGCAGAAGGGGCAGCTATAGAGCCTCTGAGCACACGTTAAACATGATACCGAGTGGCCACAGGGTAAAAACACCAATTCGATCGGATTCGTATAACATATCTTACAAATACCCGCTAGGCTTGATGAGGAATTACTGCAATTGCTCGAATTGCTGTTGAGACTATTTCGAGAATGACTGTCTGATGAGGACGAATCAAGTATTGGTGTGCTATGTTCCATGATTGGGGGGTTACGGTTCGGTGGTTGTAATATCAGCTCTTGTTCCTGAACATAATTGCCTTGATATTCGTACAAAAATTGATCTGAAGTACTCGATAGATCATTAGTACTCTCACCCTGATAATGTTGTGATCCAACTTCGTTCGGCGGGGTGTTTGTATAAATTCCACACACGTCGTATGGTCTTGGTCTTTTGGGACCGGGTATTGGATCCTCACCTAGAGGTTCATTGCCGACTTCGCCGCCCATAATGAAAGGGCAAGTTGTGAAATGTCGGGCATGTTCGGCCATGGGATCGTCATCGCGATCCCATCTGCATACCTGGCCACGACAGAATGCACAGTGGACGTTGTCGCCATTGAAGGCGTAAAAAAACCCGGCCTTGGCTAGCTTCTTAATATCTACGTAATCTTTTGGCCATGGTGGGTTCATTTGAAAGGTTTTGAGTCTGTTGCTTTCTTTTCTCATTAATTCGTACATCCTCTCCGTCCGTTCATCCATATCCTATGGCTCTAAGACTCCATCGAGGCCATTTGAGATTATTGGCGTTTCGTGAATGAAGTTGCGTGTTTCGAAATCTCGAGCCAAGCTACAGTAATCGTCGTTAGATAATCAAGAGAGAATATACATAAAACAATAGAATAAGTTTCGGCAATGGATTGAACGAAATCCTCATTTTAGAAAACACAGCCAATGCTCGCTGAATGGGGGAACAAACTGCGAGAGTAAACTTGAGGCGCATACAACTGAATTTTGGAAATGTTAATTCTCGCTCCTAACGAAACTGCAGGACCGTTTCCGAGTAATCAAAGCGAACGGATGTTGATATGCATCGTTGGAATTCCAGCATCCGGTGTGCTCCGTCCCCATAAATGGCTTCCATCTCTAGCCTGTTAGCTCGAGGTCCGTTCATCGACAAAATGGTCGCATTTATCGACTTTAGTTGCACCTTCCAGCTATCTTGAGAATCCAGGAGTTGTTGATCTCAATTGCGCTCATCTAACCTCGTTCAGACCATTGATCAGTCTGGCCTGCATCAATGGTGTAAGATTAACTGATAGTATTATGCGATAGATGATGCTGACGAAAACAGACAACCTGGTCGTCATTTTACTAGCTCATGAGAGAGTCGAACCCCAGCTCGATGAGACCAAGGACAATATACATACATATTCTAATCCGATTCGTTACATGAGAAATCTTGAGAGAACGATGTTTCCAAATCATCGTACGCGGTAAGAATCTATGCGCGAATTTGTATGAATTCACCGTCCGCCCGAGACATAAGCTGAGCATGAGCGCTGAGGTTTTTAAGATTGGCGGAGTATGACCAAAAATAAATATAAATTTTTGCCACAAACTCTATTTATTTCTGTTGAAAGCGTACATGGATGTACATGGACATCAAATGGTAATAACCATCCTACTAATTTGATATAGATAAAATACCATCATCTCAATTAGCGAACCAATTTTATCGGCACAAACTGGAAACCAGTAGGTCTTAAAACTACCCAAGTAAGCCAAAGAATCAAAATTATATCCACGGCTGTGTTGATAACTGCACCCGAGATTCGATATTCTCAAGCCTCGATAACTGGATTTTTGTTCATGCTCATATTAAAGTCCACTCATTTTTCAGTGCTAGATTCTCGGATATAGTATTTATATTTAAAGTCGGCACACTGTTCCAGCGGACTCAAGGTCGCCGAAAAGATTTTTCCGAAAATAGAATAATATATATAAATTAGAACTAAAATGGCTCCCTCGAACGTTGAAAACTTTTCGCCACACGTAATCAAGCAGATCTCCCGAGAATTATGCGAGCTGAACCAAAATCCACTCGAGGGAATACGAGTCGTATTTAACGAGGACGACATAACTAGTGTTCAAGCAGATATTGATGGGCCCTTGGGAACACCTTATTTTGGTGGATCCTTTAGGATCCGTCTAGTTTTAGGTAAAAACTTTCCAATTTCACCGCCAAAAGGTTTCTTCGTAACAAAAATATTCCATCCAAATGTAGGAAGAAATGGTGAAATTTGTGTAAATACACTCAAAAAAGATTGGAACCAAGATCTCGGCATAAAGCACGTCTTATTGACGATCAAATGCTTGTTAATTGTTCCAAATCCAGAATCGGCTTTAAACGAAGAGGCGGGAAAAATGTTATTGGAGCAATATGAAGACTATTGCAAGAGGGCTAAGATGATGACAGAGATTCATGCACCAAAAGCCAAAACAACCGACTACAATGATGAATGTCAGCAACCCTCATCTTCCTCGGTCAATATAAGCAACAATATCATCAACAACATCAGTAGCAGCAACAATAACACTTTGTTCGACAAAACTGCCTCATCCTCAACATCGGCCAACATTGGCACGGGCAGCGCAGTTGGCGGGGCCCAAAAGCAGCCTCTCGAAGAGGTATGCTGCAGTGAAGAGCCTGTGACTAAGCGGCTCAACTCTATGCTAGATTGCTACAATACTGTCGACCAAACATCCTCGCAACAGTCGTCGCAGAAATCCACCGTCTCATCGACGCAATCATCGTCGCAACGGTCATCCACACAATCCAAAGTATCCGTATCTTCAGCCATTAGTAACAAAAACCGAGGTCTCAAGAGAGTGCTTCGGTTGCGGTCCTAGCTAGGCGAGGCACAAAATTTTAAATCCAAGGTTCCATCTCTGACATGTGAACTCGAACCCATCATAGACTCCGCCATCATTTGTATCAGGATAATTGCGAAGGTCAATTTTATCGCATGATAGTCCGATTTTTAGTTATAGTTCACTTCAAGAAATTTATAAATCAAACAAGCATCATAATCATCTCGTGTTGACGCAATCGCATTAAAACTGAGCAATGTATTTCACCACCCAGGATCAACTGATACCAAATGCCATAAATATCGCCTGATCGATCATGCCCATAGTCTCTTTTCGGGTAGTTCTTTGGTATATCTCTTAGGGTTTGAATGTCCAGACAGAGCTAAATTAGTTTCTGGCAATCTCACAATCGATCACGGTGTCTCAGGCTGAGGCGGTCGAAGTTTTAGCTATTTGTAGTAAGTTGTTCAGGTACATGATTCTTCCAGAAAATGTGGTGGATACAAGTAGACTCCTGTGTCCTCCCTAGTAGAAGTTCTAGATAAACGATCGACCTCTTTAGCGCCATACGACACCCCATAGCGCCCCAAGCATTGTATCAAGCAAGCTTGTCAACATCCAGGTTACCTCCTTCGCCTGTGTAAATGTCTCTATCTAGAAATTTCGTATACAGGGGCAGAAGACCAGTTTTGTCCTAACAAATAGCTCCATGTTTAATATTCAATTATGCCTCTACTCGCTTGCTCGTCGCCGGATATCGAGACGATTCAACTACATGATCGGATAAGGCTTTGGACGTCTAAACATGGATTGTCAGCTCTCTTGGTTGGTGTTCTCAAGTGAAAGCCAGCCGTTAACTGCACACGTACCAAATCCCGGGACAACTCCACACACCCAATTATCACCATCGTCCTCATCCTCACTACTCTTTATCTCGCTATTTAACTGTCCACTATCTTGGGCAGATCCGTTGACTGGGGAAAGTTGAAAAGAGTTCGAACCATCTTTTGGATTGAGTGATTCAGTTGAATTGATGGATTTAGAACTAGTAGTGCGTCGAAGATCATACTCGCCATCGGAAGACAAAGAAGAGTCTCCAGAAGCAGCATCCAGTTCAGCTAGTTCTGCTTCGAGTTGCTGAATCTTGTCCTTGCACTGACTTATTTCATTCTCACAGCGGGATAACTCTCCTTTCTGTCTGGATATCTCAGATTCCATCCTTGCTTGCTCTGACTTCAGCTCTTGAAGTTCCTTTTCGAAATCTTGATTTTCCAATTTTCTTATTTGCATCTGATTTTCTTTCCAAAGTTCTTCGAGTTGATGGATCTCACTCTCTATGTGATCTATCAATTCAGCCTGCTCAGCGGTTTGTTTCGAATCCCAATATTCGCGGTCTTTATCAAGTCTATCGAGTTCGGACTTCTGATTCATCAACACTTTCTTTTGCTCTTCAATCACCTTCAACATATCACGACCAAGCTGGGAAACTGAAATTCCAGGGACATTGCTATCCTGTATTACATTTTCTAGACGATCGTTTGGGCACAAAGAGTGGCTGACAAGATTTTGACTATTGGACGGCAACTTGACGTTGATTGCAGAGCCTCTATTTATAACTAGGCCTGAGTCGATTAGCTTTGAACGTGCTGGATTAACACCCTGCAAACCCAGAGCGCTTCTCGTGTCCTGGCCCTGATGGTATATTGTTGGATCAGCCTGGCCAACAATCGGGTAACGGAGGTGATTGTTAACTGAATTTGAGTTTAAAGATTGGGGTTCGCTACGCTGCATTCCATACAGTATTTGAGGCTCGGTTGATCCTTGGAATAAATGACCATGAGGATGACGGTTACGATGAGAAAACGAACGGTCGAGTAGGAAATCCCGCTTCATCGGGTTCCTGTTGGCCATCGCCTCTAGGTAGTCCAAATATTCAGGTGGATGTCGCGGTCTGCTCGAGTAGAAGTTGTGAGGACTATGGTTTGCATGAAAAAAGTTCATTTGAGCATTGTTGATAGGCGGAAGTTGCTGCTGGGGTACCATCATGTTGTTGGTCGAGGAAATTTGATTTGGTAGTTGAGGTTTAGCTGGAACGGCTGGGGGTTGGTTGTTGCGTTTTTTGTTGATCGTGCTATAGAGAACTTCATGAGGACTTTGGTCAATTAGAGTTTGGCTGGTAGTGTTCTGCTGGATCTGAGTTTCACCGAGTCCTGTATAACCATTATTTGGATGCCTCAAAATAGCTGAGGAATTATGATTTAGCATCTTATCATCATTATATCGTGGGTGTGAATTTTGTATTGTGCTTAGAGTTGAGGCAGTTGAACAATCGGTAGTGCTTGGTAGTGCCGAAGCAGATATGCTCGGTCTAAATAAGTGGGGCATTCTAGCCATAGTTTGTTGTGGCGGTTGGAGATAGTTGGCACTCAAGCCTAGAACACTGTGAGAGGTTGTCAGGGGTCCGAGGACAGTTTGTGGTCGCCGATTGAGATTGTATTGGTGATGATAAGCGTTATCCATCGAATGCTCGTTCGCTAGTCTGCCGGACATCAAGTTCGCTGAGTTCCTTGGACTCTCTCTGATGACGCTTGCACTAACTTGATGTTGACTCTGAGCATCCTCGCTATGTGGTCTTATCGGCACTTGTTGCTGGGTTAGTTGATTAGCGGGTTGACCTGAAGGTACATCGGTCGAAGTTTTCCTTAAGATGAACTCTACCTCGTTCATATGATCGCCCCACCGTTGAAGTGTAACTAATGGTTGCTCGTTTGGTGACAACAATCTCTCGTTGTTCCGCCATCTCTCAATCATAGTAAACCTACCTGCTTGTTGAGTAGCATGAGCCAAAGCAAATACTATTTCTTGGCAAGTAGTAGTTAATTTAACACCACAAACGACGCGTTGGGTCCCATCAACCCAAACGCGCAATTCCATTTGCGTGGCGGTTAAGGTCTATTTCTCAAGGGACTGTTTTTATATTACAATATATGTTAGAATTTCTATCTTGATAAATCTCGGATAACATTAACTTTAGAGGTTGCGAATAGAGGCTTTCCTTTTTCTCTTTCGTTGCATGAGGAAAAATGATATCATAGCTCTTCTCTATCAAAGAATTGTCATGGTTCAGCCACGATTGTAGGAAATTGGAGTAGTGGAAAAATTAAAATTGTTTAGCAGTGTAACACGATATAGTTGTAGCTGATCTTGATTCTAATGTGAGTATAACAGTTGGCTTTCGGAAGAATCGCTTGATTTTAATGCTTCACCATTTCTAGTCAAACCTGCTACACTTTTTGGTTCGCCCTTGTTACCCTTTGCTGTCAAACTGTTGATTCGAGGTTGGATCGCCCTTTCACAGGGTTGGTCACATCAGCCGTCATAGGCATAATTGATTCGGAGTAAGAATTTCAAATCGAGACGTGTCACCCATTCGCTGGATTCAAGATACGAATAAATTGTTCAAACTCATGTCGCTTCGAGCCTTATTCACCTCACGCTTGAGGCTGTCCGAATAGATAGGACAGAATCGGTCGAAGTATATTTTCAAAAAATGATTTCTCGATGTCTCAGTTCTGTAAGTTAGATTCTATAGTGGGCAACTGGTTATAATATGTGTTGGTAACAGTTTACAATAATTATGAAGAAACCAGGATTGATATGGGTCCAATATTCGTGAGAGATTTTTATTTATTTCAAGTTGAGTACGTACTGTTCTTGGAAAGCTTGGACTGTAAACGAGTCTCGCACAAGTAAATTCTGAGAACGAGGAAGATCATGAATATCAGCATTCCGTAAAAAAGACTCAAGCAATGTTTCTGGAACTAGACTCAGTTGTCGAGATGTTTCTACTATTCGGGTCTATCGGACATCAGGATTTCATGATATAAAGTTGCAACCGGCAAGTCCTATCCTCGAAACTCTTGTGCCGAACATAAGCACCGTATATGCTAGACTCAGTAGAAACATATTCCAATCCAGCACGAAATTTCTGTTACTACAATCAGGAGATGGCTCTTGAAATTAGTTTTCGAAGTATGGGCAGAACCTTGCGACAGAGCAATCGAATTCCCATATATTGCGCGCTCATTCCAATGTGCTCTCTTATAGACTTGCCAGAGGATTACAAGATAGACAAGCGAAATCTACTAAATTTATGGTTTGTCAAGATAGGTTGGTTTTGGACCATAGCATTACTGGTACCTTTTCTATTCACATCGATAAAGATTGACGATAGGGAAACAGTATCGCAAGCAATACTTAGATTGCTCGCAAGTACAATTCTTTGGTACACATCTGTAAATCTGTTTCAAGCAATAGATTCAGCCACAGGCTTCGACATTTCGGGTCACACTTTCTTGCTCATGTTTTCCAATTTGATTATCACAAGCGAGCTCAAACTCATACGAGCGAGGACCAAAAAAGAGATTAAATTTTCATATCAGAGTGCACTTGGTGGCGGAAAATCCCAAACATCAGCAATCAGACTCCTCCTCGTTCTAACTATATTATGGGACTTTATGCTAGTACAAACGGCGCTCTATTATCATTCAATGGTGCAGAAGGTTATTGCTGCTCTATGGGCTATTGGATCTTGGTACCTAATGCAGAAATTCTTCTATCTGGAGCCTAGATCAGAATCAATCGAGCGGGGCCGTGGAGAGCGCTGAACAAAGGAACACATATCGGTGAACTCTTGTATCAAGAGTGTGTTGTTACGACCCAATCGCGAGACAGCCTTAACCAAAGCGAGGAAAACGCTGTCGTCCATCTTTGGATCTCGAAGGATGGCGGATAAATGTATAATATCCTCAGATGAATCAAACAGTGCATCGAAAAACTCATCCGGTGCATCCTTTTTTAGTGCTTCTACCGCCTCTTTCATGTTGTTCCGCATCCTATCGGTTATCTTGTCAACAGCATTCCGTAGATCATCCTCCATCGTGAGGTTGTTCATATCCGATTTGAGCTCATCTAAAACCCTATTTTGAAGGGTAAACGTCACCACTGATAACGCAAATCGAGATGGTTAGTCAATCAATCAATCAAATCATCGTGAATGAAACTTAGGACGACGATAGACCCGCACAAGGTGGCAGACCACCTTGTGCGGGAGAATCTCTTTTCGAGTACTCAGAAGGTGCACAAATCAACTTAGTTTTCTTGAATTGTTCATAACTCACCAGACTTCTCATTGATTAACCTCCAACAGGCAGCCTCAGCTTCCGCTTGGTCACTTTCAGGTTTGGCCTGTATTTCGGTATCGTTCAAATCGTTTTGAACTAGTTGCCCAGTGCGATCGTCTTTGATAGGCAGAGCTCCTAGATAGTTGAAAACTTTGTCCCTAACCAGCAACTTTCTTGGAGCCGCTACATTGAGGCCAGCAAACGTAATGATGGCAAGGAGCGCAACGCTTGGGATGAGTTTGAGATTCATCATTTTTTATCAACTCTTTTCCTGGATAGCAGTGATCGCTAGTGTTTTATCAAGCGAGCAAGATTCAACGCTTATATATCAATTCGATCACGCTCTAACCAATCACATCGTGTTGACAAACTTTGCATAGTTTCAGCTTATACCCTCAAAAAATACATGAAATCATCTATCCAAGGTTATAACCTCAGCTGCAGGCTACAAGAGGAACCAAACATGATAATGTGAAAACAATTCTCGCTTGTCATGCTAGAGGTACTGAGAGAGTCCGGTTAGTGAAAATAATCTGAATGTTGGAACTAACTGCTTTCAGAGGAATATACCCAAGTATGTACTCATGGTAAAATGATGATTGAATTGTCGATTCAAGGGTCATATATCTGTTCTCAGGTGGGAAATTATTCGTTGTAGCTTAAAATCAACGCAGTGCTGGCTGCTTGATCAAGCGTATGAGTAGCAAAATCATCATTAATAATTCTGTCTGATCTCGCGAGACGGATTCCAACCTAAGCGATGCTAGTTTACATTCGAAGGACGATTTCCGGTTTTAGATGGAATTCAAACTCACAATTCAGTTTCGACTCGTGCGCATTTTGGTAAGAACAGTTACAATGCGCGCCACGCACTTACCAGCCACTACAGTATGAGGCATCCACCTAAACAAAATAGCCCACATCTGTTCACGCTCTCCTATCAATGTAAGCCCTCCAGTTTCATAAACTGAACTATCAATTCAATTATTCAGTTCGTCCGATCAAGAATTTTATCCTATTCACTATGTATCGGTGCGTCTTTGTCTGCGAACTAACATCCACTCGAGCTATAAACAGTGTATAGTTCAACGGAGCGCCTTGGATCAAAAGCTAAACTTTGATCAAAGATAGATCAACTATCGACATTTGGACCGTTGAATCCTCATTGACATTTTCTTCGTTACTCTATGAGCATGCCTAGAATTTCAGGTTCAACGACCGATAATAGAGAAATTCGTTCAAAAAATTCCATCAGAGAGATCGACCAGGAGTCTATAAAATTCATAGCCGCTGGAGAGAAGATTTGCGATATCGAAGCTGCTATTAGAGAACTGGTGGAGAACTCGATTGATGCTGATGCAACGAATATTGAGATAAGGCTAACTCGATATGGTGTCGAATGCATTGAAGTTGAGGACAATGGAACCGGCATAGAACAAAGCAATTTCAGTACTCTGGGACTTAGATACCACACCTCTAAGATAAGCAACTACACCAAATTACAAGAATCTTTGCAGACATTTGGATTCAGAGGGGAGGCCTTAAGTTGTCTATGTAACATAGCAAACGTTACTATAACAACAAAATCTAAGGACAATCCAACAGGTACTAGGCTAATATTCAAGAAAGATGGAACTCTAGCGAAAACGGAGCACGTTGCTCGTGGTAACGGTACGACTGTGATCGTTAAAAACCTCTTTCATTCACTCCCCGTTAGGCGCAGAGAACTCGAGACAACAGCCAAGAGGCAATATGACAGAGTTGTAAAGCTATTGTATGAGCAAATATTCGCTCGACCTAATATTAGATTCTCTCTCTGCAAAAAGAATGTTGCGAAGAAAGAAAAAGATTTTACCCATGGTGGCACTTCCCTCGAGGGTTGTATAATCACAGTGTATGGGATCAAAGTTCTAGAGTCTCTCCTGCCCATAAAACAGTCCGGCCTTGTAAGTGTCAAGACCGACGATAGTGATGACGGATCCATTACGGAAGAGACACCAAAACCCCAGAAACGAGAATCCAGATCTGGATCAGGCTCCATGACACACAATGAGGACCTCTACGATGAGAGATCGGACATCATAAATTGTAGCCTGAGATCTATTGAGAAAAATTTTGAGCTCACTGTCGAGCCGATTCGTGAGGACTTCTTCCGCCGCGCGTGCAGATCCAAGTTTTTACGTGAGAAGCCAGAATATACGATCTATGGTTATATTTCACGCATAGGCTGTGGTCGTAACTCTTCGGATTGTCAATACATTTATGTCAACAAGAAACCCTGTGATATTCCTAAAGTTTCGAAACTTATCAACGAGATTTACAGAAACTATTCGAGTGGTCAGCACCCTTTTTACTGCCTCTTCATCAAAGTCCAAACCTGGGCCGCCGATTTCAATGTACCACGTAAACGAGCAGTAATACTGCAAGATGAGAACAAGCTTTGTGATATAATCAAGGAATCTCTTGAGGAAATGTTCTCCCCCAGTCTGCCAAATTCTCAGAGGTCGTGCCCAATAGCTCACATACCTATTGTAACACCGAAAGTTAATAACAATTTTTCGCCTCAGTCTACTCAAGGGACGAAAAGAAATTTAGGTGATGCAATCGAGAGTGATCATGGCATCCCTCCGAGCAAAAAGCAACTGATCAATCACATACAAACATCGCCCTTGAAAGCGGCACCATTAACTGAACATGAAAAACATTGCGAGAATGAGCGAATCATTTTGCAGGACCTCACGGATGATCCAAAGCAACACGAGCAACCGGTTGCCGTTCGTGATACCGCACCAAGTACTCCTGCCGATGATGCTAGCTTTGTGAGCGCTGATAGCAATTATTTTGATCTCAACGGTAGGCTAAGTCGTCATGAGAGTGATCCGAAACAACCGCCGACAAATGCGCCTCGAGTGGAGAGAGGATTTATCACCGCCTTAGAATATATGGGTGAGGAGACCGCAAGCAAAGAAGAAGATGCAAGAGATCCGCTTGCAATTGATCTCAATGGCAAGGATTGCCAGTTTAGTCAAGTAAAAAGAGTTCAGGATGGCAAGCTCCAAATATTGACGGAGCACATCGAGGATCTTGGCATAGCTATATTGAGAGAAAGACTCCAGAGACAGGCTGTCGCTGACTCCAAAGAATTTTCTTTTGCTATTCACCCTAACTTCAACAATGTTGCAGAACAAGAACTGAAGTTCAATTTAAACAAGAAATCATTTGAGGACATGCAGATTCTAGGCCAATTCAACAAGGGGTTCATTATTACACGGTTAAACAAGCACCTGTTTATAATCGATCAGCATGCAACAGATGAGCGAGCTAATTATGAGGACCAACTCGACAAGTCGCCGCTAGTGAGGCAACCAATGGTTCACCCAAAACCATTGTACTTGAACTCAATCCAAGAGAACGCGGTGATCAATAACTTGGAGGCCTTCGAAGAGAGGGGCTTCGAATTTCAGATTGATCGAAGCAAGATAGCAGGTCTCCGGGTCATGCTTACATCGACGTCAATATGCAAGGGTCAGGGACTTGACGAGCATCTTACTAAAGAGGACGTTGAAGAGTTGGTGGACGTTATCCTAGAGTCTCCAAATAATTTGTCCTCTTACACTCTGAAAAAAGTACGCAATGTTGCCGCGACACGCGCTTGCAGGAAATCCGTCATGATAGGCGACAAATTGTCTTGGCAACAGATGACGGAAATAGTGACTAAGATGTCGACACTAAAAAATCCATGGGTTTGCGCTCACAACCGACCTACCATACGCCATCTAATGGACACTGACTGGATGAATAAGTGATTTATGAGCCCAGTCGTCGATGGAAAAAAGGACACAGAATTCAATTGCCTAAATAGGATCTATCTCTTTTATCGGATTGTACAGCTCAAGCGCTACCATTGTGTTGTCCAGTTCTCTCTTGACTTGTGTTCTAGATTTGCATAATGACTGTATGTAGAACATAAAATGTTTCATAAAAGTAACGTCATTAAGATATCTCGCACCTTGATTTCTAAACAGCATCGGACTAACAAGGAAATAATATTCGAATGACATGACGATTGTCTTGCTTATGGACTTGGACTCATCCATATCCTCCAGGAGGAGATTTGATATTAATTCACAAATATTCACCACCAACTTGCTTATACCAACTTCAGGGTACATGAGAGCCGGGGCCTCGTGAGACAGGTTTATGAAATAATCCTCGGGTGAGATGCGACTCCTGAGCAGTTTGCCGTCGGAGGAACAAACGATATTCCTTAATTCTTGAATATGTCGCAATATAACCTCATCATCTATTATGTCCATTTTTCGAGGAAGATATCGTGGAGTCAAACAACTCTAAGGAGCAGTTTTGCTTTTTATCTATTTTCAAGGCTATACAAGCTTCCAATCTGTTACGGGCCACGAGTGAAGATGAAATAAGCGAGCATAAACACAGAGGAATAAAAGCAAGAACAAGATATGTTATAGCAAAACATTAGCACTAACCTTCAATTGTAGTTCTTGAACTCACGATCGTGCCTTACACCATTATTCAAATATTGACAGGTTGTCCATCACCGACCTCATGGAGATAATGTACGCTAGAGATAGATGAATTCTGCCTTCAACAAACCCCGAAGCAAACGATTCGGCGTACTCATCACTCGTAGCCTTTCCCTGGCGTTCGCGGTGGTGGGGCCATAGAAAGAAAGGAAAACAAACGATCCCAATAAGATCTAACGATTTATTGAGTTTATTAGACAACAAATTCGATGGCCATGATTTAACAGATCTGATTCGACCATTCCGATACAAATATGACTAAAAAATTGAAATGGCAAGTCTTTCCTGGTCGAAACAGATTCTTGTGTAATGGGCGTATTATAATTGCCGAGTCATTATCTTTGTTCTACTTATCAATATTCTTGATATTTACAACATGCTCACTGTTTTTTGTATTCGACTGCCCCTTCATCTACAAGCACATCAGCCCAGCCATACCAATCGTGGCATTAGTATTACTTTTATTCACGATGTCTTGCTTCTTCCATACAGCATTCTCAGATCCAGGTATAATACCACGTGCCCGTCCAGACGAAGCCGCTTACACAGAACAATTCATCATCGATCATTATGACAATGGAACGACACAGCAACGAACTAGGCCACCTCCGAGAACGAAAGAGATATTTGTCAACAATCAGCCCGTCAAGATTAAGTATTGTTTCACCTGCCTCATGTTTAGACCACCCAGGGCTTCCCATTGTAGTGTCTGTGATAACTGTGTAGACTGTTTCGATCATCACTGCCCCTGGGTTGGCAATTGTATAGGCCGTAGGAATTACAGGTATTTCTACATGTTCATAATCTCATTCTCACTACTATGTATATATGTACTAGCATGCAGTTTGACCCATCTGATATTGCTCTCTAAAGCGAGCAACTTCTTCGAAGCTTGCAAATCATCGCCAACGAGCGTTTGGGTATTTATTGTCTGTTTTGTTAGTGCATGGTCGACATTGGGTCTCGCTGGCTTCCACACTTTTCTAACCGCTGTCAATTTGACTACTAATGAGGATTTGAAAGGTATATACAGCAGAGACTCAGGCGTCAAAAACCCGTATAGTAGCACCGTGTTGGACAATTGTCTTTCGACACTATGCGCATCCACACCGATCAGGTAAGAGGCCATCAAAACATGTATCTCAACCACGTTTGGCATAAATCATTAACTCCTAGTGTATCCCCAGTCTTATTGATGCCCGCAGTGAGATATCGCATCAAGATTTATGTCAAACCAACCCCTCTCAACCGAACCAACACTACTTCAGATCTTTTGCCCAAAATGAAGTTAGAACCTCAGATGTCTGATAAGGTGACATCACTTTACAGTGATCAAGACAGGCGTTATTTAATAGAAGTTCGCTTTGCCCATAGCAATGCAAACCAACTTGAATCAATTGACATCAGACCGTTTGAAATACCTGTCTATCGATTTTGTCTGTGCTCGTCATTACAGCTTCGACATCGATTGGCGTTTGTCTACGTCTACAGATATTTCCTTTGAATATCCTTCGGGCGAACAGTTTTCGCATTGCTGCTCTCGTTCTAGACTTTTTTCTGCTGTTATTCAAAGATTGCTCCATAGAACACCCCCGATACGCTGTTTCCCCCCCCCGACTCTTCGGGGGGCAGCTTCCTTCCGGTATGGGACTGTTGTGGGCTTATACTTTCTTAATCAGCTAACCATCTCTGGTTTGGACCTCATAATCGATCAGCGATATCAATCCATTGGCATCTGATGATTTCCCGGCATCTGTCAGTAGATCATCCGAAGATAGTTGCTCTCATTGTGATCGCATTAGGATACCCCTCTAGATGTGTCCGATAGAAGAGTTACCATTTCTTGGTGCCTAGGCCAACTGGATTGAACGTTCATATCTTGAGAGTTCCAATCAACCTGCAAGAGACAATCGCACCTCAGATGAGACACGATAGGAGTACTTCCAACCAACTAACAATCATATATATATATTAATACTGGTGTACTTAAGATGAAAGAGCTTTCAAGCAGCTTCGGGTTGTCTTTATTCACTTGATACGACCCGAAAACATCATTAAAGATCGGTGCTCTTATCATAGGATCATTTGAATAAAGGCACTATGGCTCGTTTAATCCTTCCGGGTCTTGAAGTCTGTGCTACACCGGTGATCTGTATCACTGATACAATTCCACAGATGTGTCTCAATTTCCTCATCAAAACTGAGGATGTTGAGTTCGGACTTTCTCATGGCCTTGGAGAAGCTTGATTGCGAATCCTTGTTTTCCTTTGCGAGCCTGTATATTTGTACGGCGAGTGCATTATCGTTTATACCTAAGAAAGATTCAAGGATAGAGTTGATACTTTCAATGGTGCGCCTGTATGAGTCATATGCGCGATCATTTCTCACGCTGTGATCAGTGCCTTTGGAATCGACATTGGCACTTCGAGATAAAAGTTGGTCGATTGGCAGAGACGAATTAGCGAGATCGTCGTAGAGGGACTCCATGTTTTCGGCTTCCGACTTGTTGGAAAGTAGTGTAACCTCGTATTTTTCGAGACCGGGCTTGAAATGATCCGGGCTATTCGAGTTCAATCGGTCGATAGAAGCTAGGGCTGGGTTTTCTCGAACTTTGTGCTCCTCTTCCAGTTGCTGAGCTGAACTCAAGGGCTGAACAAGGTGCAATGTGAACTCTGCTCCTTGAGGAATTTCTCTCAAAGCCTTCGCCACCTCATGATGTCGGAGGCCAATCATTGACTCTGAATTTATAGCCGCGATGTGATCGCCGGGTTTGATCATATCCTCAATAAGTTTGTCATTAGATCTGACCTTTTTGACAAATGCCCGTCCAATGCCGTTGTCCGTAATTGTGAGCCCAAGATACTCTTGACCCTTCTTCAAGCATAGATTTCTGCTACCGCCGCACATATGAACGATAATAAGATCGCCCAGAGAGAGGTAGTTGCCAAGCAAACAGTTCATGGTGCCAAAATTGTGCGTATTCAAGGTGCAAAAGAGGATCTTACCAAAATTTGTCCGTTAGATCATATCGCCAACGAATTAATCAAGCGCATAACTTATTTCTACTTACATCAGACATTGTTATCGAGAAGGCTTCGCTTACTCGTTCATATAATTCCTTGATTGAGTTGAAGCCAGAGATCTTTTTGATCGCCTCGCTATGCGAGAGCTTGCAGTTGAATTCCATTTTGGACATGCTTGATGCTCTAACGGAGGATCGGAGTTTCAAGAACTCATCTTTTGCCTTTCAACGCCAACTGCATGCACAACAGCGAGTCACTCGATCTGAATTTGATTCAAAACTTGGCTCTTACTTGAAGGACCATGATACGTGATGCCAACTCTACTATCCAAACTCTCGCCACTAACCATGATATTGGTCATGCATTTTTTCGCTAGTATTCTACTGACCTATTACATTCGCATCCAGAATCACTGCTTGCTTCGAACAATCGGCGAGTCGAATATTCTCACATGTTGTCAGAGTTCCGCACACTTATGTGGCCCCAATAATGGTATCTCAGCGGATGTGCAAGTTGCGTTGAAAGTTGAAGGAGTTTTCGCGATGAATCGCTTGTTCGCGCGGGACATTTTTCGCTTGGGAGAAGTAAAGAGATAGAGAGAGAGAGACCTGTCGAGTTTGTGCAAGCGAGGATAGCAAAAGGGAACCTTCAGAGACTAGGCCAATCCAATGACAATGCTCAGCTAGTCCCTCCACGGTTTCCCCTCAAGAGTTGAGATTCTTTTTATGAGCCTCGAGTCTTGAAGCGAATACCGGTTTTGAGGTTAGAGTGTGGAACAGGCAGTGTGGGTATGGGATAGTAGACCTGCTCTCCTATCTCACCCAAACTCTGTGTTTCAAAGGGACTAAGACAGCCCAAGACTAGTAGCTGGTCGACTTGAACTGCCTATCTATCTATCCGTCTATCAATTCATCTTTTGTACTTTGCTCGAGTGCTCGCTGTCGAGGTCTAAGGCGCAACACTGAACCGAAGCGGCCGCTTTACGGACCGGTTGACAATGGCCACTCGGTTCAATTATTTCAAACGAAGGCTAGCAAGACCGGAGTGAACACAATCCAAGTAAGGGGCAGGGTGTTTCGAGGAATAGCGTTGGCTTTTGTCGCTGCTCCAAGGTACAAACTGGAGCGAAAGTAGAAGCAGTTGATGGCTGGTCGAGCCGCCAAGTTGGGCTGTAAATTTGTGCTCGAATCAAGGAGAACTCCCTCTCTGAAATGGGCTGGATGGATTGTGTGCTTGCTAGATCTAGGGTTTAGAAATAGGCACTAACTAGTGGTAGACATTGTCTCTACGGATAGCATGACGCGCTGAGGGATTCATTGCTTGCTTACATTTACGCCAGTGAATCGGATCGCAAATCAGTTTGTTGATTTGTCGACAGAATGAGCCGATGAATGCATATGTCACGGTCAAGCTGTTTCGGTATGGATTTATACCCAGTTAGTCCATTGATTTTCCGTTTGTTTGTTTGAGATTTCGGCCGATTATCGTAAGCTCGGCGAAGTTAATTGAATTTATCCCAAAACCAGGTTAGATCTTTTCTGAAAACGGTTTCCACTCCTCTGAATGATTTCAGCGCATATTTAAATGGCCGGTGGGAAACTGATGCCCGAAGAATAGTTTCTTTTCCCATCGATGAGGAGGCAGGTGAATTCCAAAGTTCCCCCGTGACATGGTCAGACTGGTGATCCAGTTCACGAGCTCACTGGAGATTGCTCGTCTTAAACGCACAGTTTCGTTTATAACGATGATGAGGTCAATGCCTCACTGTCTGTACAGTCTATACTTGGGCTGGCACCGAGTCTCCCGGAAGCCACACGAGTGTCTATATGCTGCATGGTTCAATATAATGGTAAATTTCCACTGACTGAGGCCGATTTGAGAAAGTGCCACGCTTGATATCGAGTATCGAGACAACCTAATTATGATTTTATGAATTCGACACACAACCAAACTGGCGGCACTTGTTTGATTGCCTTTCCTAATCTTCATATGGGCACCTATCAAAAACACAGTGATACAGATATGTATACAGAAAATAATTGGTCATTCTATCCACGCCATTTCGAGCAAGTCTACGAGTACCAAGGGTTTAGGCTTAGATAGACATCAGATTGAACCTACACACTTGGCTGTCAGAGCTGTAAGCTTTGATGAGCCAGGACGAGTGGAAGCGGTTATCAGTGTAAAGTGTGTTATAGTCGCCATCATCATTGTCCACTTCGACCGACCGACCACAGAGGTTACATTTGACATTTGGACGGTTCTATTTTGCGATTCATGACTAATGAATCCGCATTAGCAATGACAACAACTTATTTTTAAGCCACCGTCAACAGGTATCGGGTTCATTACGTCGAATCGAACACTCAACAAGTCGGTCATTCTAGATTCGTCGAGGGTAGCAATCGAGAGTGGATTAGCCTGGAAGGATCGAAGGTTCAGTTAATTAGGACCCTCACCTTTCTCTTCTCTCTCCCTTGAGAGTTGTTTTTCAATGCCAATCTTGAGTTAACGCGCACCCCATGCTCCGGATATACGTCTCTTGCCTAGTCTTCCGATTGTCAATGCACAGGTTCATCGTTTTGCAGGGGGTGTCATGAACCTCTTGGTATAATTGATTGTAGGCTCCGGATAGAGGGTAGACAAGAAATGAGGTGCAGCCTGATTGGGATCAATTCGTTCCTGCACTATGAACTTGATCAACTTGAGAATTCTCGAGCGATACATGAGCACGAACAATACCAGTCATAGTACTCACTTGTCTTATTGATAGTCTGAAAAGACCTTGAGGCTGACCGGATCAAAGTCGACGACGCTCACCATGGTGTCGTTTGTCTGGCCCACAGCTATCTGTAAAGGTGATCAACCAGGTTGCTAAGCTCGAAAAGGGGCTCGTTTGATGGATTGTATTAGACGAGCTTGTTCAAACCAAACCACCGCTTGAATCGTTAGCGATCGTTTCAGATTTGTTGTGCCTAGGACAGTATAGTTGGCAACATTGAGAAAAAATGAAGGCTGCCTACGACCAGGAGTAGTTAGCTGATTGAATCGCCGCTTGATTAGAAAAGGGATGGGACCATAAACGGTTGCGAACGAGGGATGTGAGAGCGAATGTTTAGAGTTTATGTGTTACCCTCTCGAAGCTCATAAGCTGACGACTGAGAATGTAAATCAGTTGTGCTAATTCGAGATGGTTGGTGGCAGATTCTCGATTAGTTGACGGTGACCAATAGAACCGTTTCAGCACAGGCTGACGACAAGCTCGAATCGAGTTGTAACCGACGAGATCACCGTGGTCTTTCAAAGAGCTGGTCGATGGCCACGTCCAGCGGTTCCCCACCCCGTGACCACACCGAAAAATGAAGTACAATGTAATTGTTCTGAGGCGTGCGAACGCGAATATGATTGATAGAAACAATTCTAACACGGTAGCTTGTTCCGCACTCGTCAGCTGTCGATTAGAATACGGATTGCGCTGACACCTGTCTCGAGCAGTGAATCCTTTTGAGTTTGGGACCAAAAATAAATACTAACTCACTAGTCACGCCTCCGCAAGGAATACTATACCTGTATCAACTCCAAAAATGAATACTATTTAGCAAGTCCGAGAAGCCAAGAGCAGATATATTTAATTTATAGCTTTATTTCCTTGTAGTCGTGAGTGCATCGGATAAGTCCACATTTCAAGCTCTTCAAGAACGAGATGTACTCACGACAAAAATAAATAATTGTATATGCTGGAGCGTTTTATTCTGTTGCAATCATTGGATGTTTACTCATGTGTCTACTCATGAAAATGTAATGAGAAACAATTTTTATTGTCATGATTTGAATTAACATGTTCAAAGGTTTAAGGACCAAAATAGAAACTGAGGCTCAAGGCAATATTGAGATTTCGTCTGCTTTGCAAAATGATGGGCCAAGGTTACGAGATGGACAGACAAATCCCCTGTCCAGAGATGACCAAAATGCTGACGCTCAAAAGCAAACCGATCAAAATAGCAACTCCACTCTCGTGGATAGTTCTCAGAGCTGGAACAACGTAAATTGTGATGCTCACGAAAAATCAACTCGAACTGTCCAAGACTTGGAGGGCCAAATTCTGGAACTAGAAATCAAGCTGAGCTCTGTGATCAAGGAACGAGATGAAGGCTACGACCAAAATGCGCAGCTTTATCAATTAATAGAGAAACTTAGAAGAAATCTTGACAGCGAGAAGGAGACCAATTCTAGTCTGCAACGTCGGCTCGATGAAGTCGAGCTATCCTCTAGAGAGAGAAATATATCGATTGATAGGATCTCGGCCCGCAACTCAAATTTTATATCCGATCAATCTTCAGGGGAACAGTCCGAGGATCCACAGAGCCTGAAGAAGACTATTCATGAATTACAGAATCAGTTATCGGAGAAGACGCGACAACTGAGGATTAAGAATCAGAATCTATGTGACCTGAAGAGAGCTTTGCAGAGAGAACTTGCAGACCACAATAAAACCCAGCGAGAGTTGTGTAAGCTTCAAGATCAACTGAAGGAGAGCCAGGTCAGAGAAGAGAAAGGCGACTGCGTTGTCGCACAGTGCAGTTCTAATGCCGACTTGGACTCAAGCTCCAAGTTGAGTTTAGATTCCGGATCAAGTGATAAGCACGAAGATGTTAGTGCCAACTTCAATATTCGCGAGCAAGAAGAAATCACGGTGCAAACTTCTCGAACACCGCAATTGGATTCATTGTCCATATTGTCGAAGAGCAGCGCGGGTGTTGATGATATCGAGTCTAATGATCTCCAGCAGAGTAGCTGTAAAGAAGTCAATCAAGAATATCTCAGGAATGTTCTATTTAGATACATGACCTCAACGGATGCAGAAACAATGCAACATCTTGTCAGAGCTTTGTCGGTCTTGATGAAATTTTCACCCGAACAGTCAGCTGCCATAAAAGCAGCGACAAATGGTCGTCTATCCTGGTTTCGCCTAAAATGATCGTTACCTCAGTCAAGCATCAACCTCGAATCCGCATTTTAGGAGGCGAAGTAGTTGGAGTTTTGTCATGGTATTTTAATTAGATTATATTTGCAGCTCATGCCTGTGACATGCAACGATTTTCATATAAATCGAACGACACATTATTCGCATCATTTTTTTCCTGTAGGCCTATTCCTCACAGGGAGGTCCAACTTTATAGAGTCGTCACTGAGAATATCACCAAAAAGCTCTTTAATATGTTTCAATAGATCTATAGTTTTGTATACTCGAATTGGAGAGGAATTTGATATGTTGGACTTGCGATTAGATTCGCAGGGACTTGACTTGGGAATTGTTCCAGATTGCTTGCTGACACTAGAACCCCTACCCCGGCTAGTAGGAGTACTCTCCATCAGAGCGATCCGTTGTTTTAATACCTCTACTTCATGCTCAAGCTCACGGATCCTTCTGATCTTTGGGTCTTCATTTACCTTGACAATATTGACGACTCGCCTAGCAGTAGCGGCATATCTTAAGGTGGTTAACGTTTCCTCTTGGTGGATGCTGGCAGGGCTAACAGTTGCTATCATAGTGGTTTTGCTATTCCCTCCCAAACTCTCTTTCAGCAACCACGTCAGGACAGATTCTCGATAGGGTATGTATGAATTGGAGGAGCCTTTAACAAAATCGTATTCGGCTAGTTGTGTTATTACTTTTCCTAATGTCAACAGAGATTTGTTTATCAGAACACTTTCTTTCAGTCTATCGCCCGTAGCGTTGACCACATGCGTTCTTTCGCTACCAGCTAGATCGACAATGTTAACCTTCGAGGTTATACTTTGCTTGAATTCGTCGTCCAAGTCCTTGTCTTGAGTTATGTTGAGTGTGAAAATAGTATGAGATCTTGATGATTTTTGATTCATGTTTGTACAGGCAGTCAATCGTCGCTTCTGGGCAATGTTGATCCAGTAGAGAACATCTTGGTAGCTAGAACATTCGATAGTTGATAAATCTACAATATAGGGTCCGTTAATTGGGTGCTCTCGGACACGAAGAGGAGTCCTGGAGTCGTTACCTAACAGGTCGTGGATCTTCTCGTTATAAATCTCATAATAACTGCACTCAATCTTGACTCTGGTTGACTCTTGTTTCGTTAGGTAAGCAACACGGTCAAATAAGTTAACAACAAATCGGTGCATTAGTCCAGGATCATCCTCTCGGCCCATGATGGAGTGAGTTTTGCCCGATCCGGTTTGACCATAAGCAAACATGCACACATTATAGCCATCTAAGGTATGGTCGAGTAGTGGATCCCCGATTTGTTCATAGAGATACTCGTTGTCTTGATTAGGTTTGACACAGTGGTCAAATATGAATTCCAGACACTCGTTGATGGAAACAACGTTTTCGGTTACATGCAAACAGTTATGGATGTCTGCCTGGTCAAGTTCGCGATAGCTGAGCGGTCTGACGCGAACTACGACAGTCACGTTCGTCCCTATTGTATAAGTTCCGCTGCTGTCCGATTTCTTCATCCGCGAACTATATATCTTGGGGACGCTCAGACCTATGGGGCATGGTGACATGTCTGATTATTCCTATGGATTAGGTGGAATGAATATGAGTTTGGGTACACAAAGGATGCTCGTGCTCTCTCTCTCTCTCTGACATGATTGACGGCATGGATAAGAGGGGGGAGCGATGAGAAGAAGTGATGGCGTGCCGATATCGTCGGATGGGCGTTCAGCGGAGGGAGAAAAAAGGGCTAGTTTTCAAGAAGATTTGGTCATGATGGAAATACAAATGGGATGGAATGGGAGATAGGCGACTCCAGAGAGCTCGTGCAACAGTTTTTGTTTCGCTCGCAGATAAAAAAGAATTTCACCCCATGAGGGGGTTGAACCCTCGACCTTTTGATTAGAAGTCAAACGCGCTACCACTGCGCTAATGGGGCAACGGACTAATGTGCAGGCGTAAATAATCCTTTAAGAATGGCACATGCCATACGTTGGCTAACTAAGCGGCTTGCTTGTGGCATCGGTAGACTGCACTGGATAGTGGACTTGGTGGTCGAAACGAATGCCACCAAAAGTGTCTCGTTGCCTCACCGCCAGGCCAATACGGGCGCCGCCGACTGCCCG
>Ga0209372_1000128_pt1 | contig 57178 bp, 35 predicted proteins | sample AgamicAtPe_FD_187170 | JGI IMG/M metagenome (GOLD analysis project Ga0209372, IMG submission 187170) | Agave microbial communities from Guanajuato, Mexico - At.P.e (SPAdes) (version 2) | ecosystem: Host-associated > Plants > Phyllosphere > Phylloplane/Leaf | place: Guanajuato, Mexico | collected... | reverse complement strand
CGTGCCAAACGAACGAGACTGCGTTCATGAACTGAACGCCATGGCGCAGCGATATAGGCGAGAGAAGCGAAAGGATTTGCTTTTTCACGTCGGCTGGCGCGCCAAGAATGATCCACGAGCTCCCTTTTCGTCGATCAGAATCAGATTAACCTCAACCCAGATTCGAATTTCTGATGAGTACTTCATCGGAAAAACTAACTGTCTACGCCAGATGGCGGAACGTTTTATTCATCAGGCTCGGCACGTGTCACCTGAGGTTTCAGAATTCATCGTCTACATCCGACTCTCAAATCTTCCAATACTGCTTTCTAATGAACTTCCCAGGCTGATCCCTCTTCCTGTCTGTCTCCAAGTATGTATTTAGATCGTGCCATGGACCCGGTACAAAGTAATCTGACGGTCGCTGGATCAAGTTACACCTCCTAGCTTTTTCCAAAAGTTTAGTTAGTATATTATACTGCTTCAGACAGAGCTTCGATTCTTTAAGGCTAACTAGAGTTGTATCCGGATTTAAGAATTGTGAAATTATCTTTATATCTGTGTAGTCTAGGCCCTTCAAGTTTAATCTACATAAAACGCACGCATCAGAGTCCTTCTTCAACAGGACCGCGTTCCTCCCCGTGTCAATTGGGATAGCCTCGACGTACGTCTCGCCTTCGGTCTCGTGCAATTTCAGGTCCATCGTTGGAACAAACCTGATCTGCCTGACTTCTTTTTCTTTCGATTCAACCTCTTGGCTCATTAGTCGGCTGAGATTTCCCCTCAGATGGATGGGTGGCCTGCCGGCCGAAATCGCTAGATTGTGCAGCTTGTTTGCACATTTCCTCAAAACGTTGGCCATGTCCCTATCGTTGGCCTCCAAGTATGCGTTAAACGATGGAGTGAAATAATAAATTTCCTCTGATGAACTCGTGGCTTATATCATACTATTTGGATCATATTTGTAGTATCATTATATTCGAGTGGAGTTGTAGTTTTTGCACAGCCACACCGAAAAGCCAGATTCATGCCGACTTTCTTTTGATTTGGTGCTTGAAGATCCTACTCTTTGTGCGTTCTCAGTCGATCCCTCTGCTAGAGACAGTTTCTGCACATGGTGAATTCGGCAGCTCACGTCAGCTGTGTCATTTATTTACATTGCGGGAAGCCTTCATTCAAGACCTCAGGAGAAGCAGACAGAATCACTGGTTATCATAACAATAGGAATGATTTCGATTTAGTGATTACACCTCCAGCTTGTTACCTAATCATGTCGAACCACCATGGACATCATCGATCTTCGCACCACTCTAGATCAAGACCGCATCATTCTTCGACTCAGTATCAGTCCATTCCAGGTAGATCCAGGAACAGTACCAGTAGCGGCACTAGTCGAGCGCCTCATCCCCATAATCAGGAGAGTAAAGATCCTGCAAGCGATTGGAGCGAACATAGAAGTTCATCTGGAAAGGTCTACTATTACAACACGAGAACAGGAGTCTCTCAATGGGAGATCCCAGCAGAACTGCGACAACAAAGACCCACATCGCCAGAAAGTGATATAAGTGAATCATCTTCCATCAGGCAACAACATGGGAACAGTCCCAGCTCAAGTGCCTCGTCTCAAAACAGTGCACAATCTGACTCCATCCCTGAAGATAAACCTCTACTCACACCTAGTTTAGCTCAATACTTTAAACCTGAGTTGATCGCAGATTTCAATTCTAGTCATATCGAAAATTTAGAACACCAAGCAAACCAACATGCCAGAGACGCCCTTATTTTGAATGAACGCATTCTGAAAGAATCGGTCGATTTGAAGATCGCCAAAGCGATTGTTCACTATGTAGAAATATCGTTGGAAGCGCAAGAAAAGAAACACGCACTCCTTAGGCACACTATCAGCAAGTATGGGTTAAGCTAAAGTGCAGTCTCAACATGCGAGGTGCAGAATTAAGGTCGCCACCTGAACCACGGGTTAGGCACTCTACGAGAGGTTATCTAACGCAGCGAATATAACCACGTCACGTACTCTATCCTAGTTGATGACTGATTCTAAGAGGTTCAACTGGTTGTTAGAAACTGACCGAAACAAAGTAAAATATAAACTCATGGGCAACTTTAAATTACTTGTCCTCGTTTTCACCTAATCTTCTGGGCAGTCTTGGCCTTTCCGAATCTTCTAGCAGCTAGAGCGGCAGCTTTCTTTTCTTCCTCCGTAATCTCTAAAATTATCGAAGGATCACTTGGCTTATGCAACTCTGCATCAAATAATTCAGTATCGAGTTTGGCCGTCTCCTCCACGGTTGCGGTGGGGAACGGGGGCGGATTTTCTATGCTTGGAGTTTTTCCTGGCATTCGCGAGTCCATAATATTAACATAGCCCCCATTGGGACCTGGTATGCCGGGACCCTGAATCCATATAAGGTTGTATTTCGTGTGAAGTCGCCAAACCTTCAATCCTGGCACAATGACCCTCTCATGGCCGTAGGTTCCAGGCATCCTCGTGCCTTTCAACGGACCGGCCCATTGACGACCGTGGCCGATCGAGCCTATTCTGTTGTGCTGTTTTGTCGTGCCATGCCCTCTCTGACCCAACTTTAGTCGGTACCTTTTCCTGAGACTGACAAGTCCCCAATCGATACTCTTACCATATACATCTACAAACATGCCTGGCCTGAAATGAGCTGCCAACAGAGGAGTACCAGGTTCGATGCGGGCGTCGTGTGAAATGAAAAATCTTGTCAATTTCTTTTTTGGCATCACTCCACTTTCGTTGAAAAGACCGTTGTACTCTGCCGTAAAGACCCTTGGATCCGTTGAGTCAGAACCCACGACTAGACATCCTAGACCCGCATATCGCCTACGATCGACTGGCCGTCCGATCTTTGCATATTCTTCAGGCGGATGGTACTTGATGACGTGATTATCAGATACCATGAGGCAAGTGGTCAATAAGCGGCGACCGGTGTTGGTCCACATGGGGAAGCTACCTAACTTTTTCGCTAACACTCCTGTTCTTTGAGAGCCTTCTTTGAAAACTTCGTTAAGGTTCCATGGCTCCTTTTTGAGAGGACTTGTACTATCTTGTAGGGAATACTTGTCCTTTAAAAATTGTTGGAAGAATTCTTCGTTCTTAGATGTAAGGTTTTCATCATAGTACTTCTTATACTGATCCTGCAACCAAAAGAAAGGGTGTCTCTTTCTTCTCTTCCTAGTCTTTGCGTTGAGAACAGGACTAGTGAATATAGTTCTGACTGAGGTCTGACCACAAGGGTCATGGTACAAGCTCAATAAGCTAGATGACCACAGCTTCGTGGCGCACCTTTGGATCAAGCTGGCCATCAGCTTGTTGAGTATGAGCTTCGAGTTGAAGCCTCTCGGGATGGCAATATTAGCGGGATGTTGTTGAGATTGAATTTGTTTTTGACATTATATTATCAGTTCCAATGAAACCGGGGAGGCGAAATCTAAGATCGATGTTGTAAACTCGGAGTGTGGCAAACGAAAAACGTGGGTTTGATGGCACTCTGAGGCCCACAGTGTGAAAAAATCTGGAGGAGTGGGGACTCGAACCCCAGACCTTTTACATGCAAAGCAAACGCTCTACCAACTGAGCTACACCCCCTTCGGATAGGAATACGAGGTTTCTTTTCGTAAAGCTGGCCGCGGCTCTATTGGTGATGTAATTTTAGTGTCTCACGTTAGTTGGAAGTCTCGAGATACCCAATTATTAGAATGAGTACAACCTTAAAAGAGTCGGAAAATCTAGCACCGCGATCGACTTTGCTAGAGTCTGACCGCAGGTCATGTTCTCATCCTTACCAGCTACCGCCTCAGTGGTATAGTTACAATGTGCGAGACTGCTTTTCAATCAGCGGATGCTGACCTGCCCATTGCTGCCCTACGTCTTCTAGACATCAGAGGTTGTGATTCGATCGCAGGTTTGTTTCCTCTTCGATTGAAGATCGCATATCTCGGTAATGGCAGCAGCACCTAAGGTCGGGACAGGCGCGAGTGAGAACCATTCATCATTCTATCCACTTCCGAAATGCCCATCTCGGGCCTGCAAGGAGAGCTTGGCTAAAATGTTTTATAAATGGCTGAGTTAAGCATCGCCAGGAGCGCTAGACTTGGGACCAGAATATCAAACAATGGGAGGAAGATAATTTAGATTGACTTAATTAAGAGCAGTCGTCATACTATAATCTCGATTGCCCAAGAAATAGAATGGGTCACATAGTAAGAGATGGCGGCATCGCTAATGTACAGCTTTGACGCGGTGATTGCAATGAGAATGGGCCGAGTAGAAATAGTGTGAGGGTAGAGCGAGAGCTGTTTTGTGGGCAAATTGCTCTAAGGCGAGCGAGTCACTGGGTAGAGCTTCATGGTTCTCAGGTTAGCTGGAGAGTAAAATTATGCCGTCCGGCAAATTGCAGTGTCATAACTCTGGCTACAATAATAACTGGCAAACGAAGTGCAGAACTGGTTTTACACAATGGAGGCTAAGTCACACACCCATCATCTTTGCATCAAACACTCGGAAACAACAACAACAGTTGCATTTGCAAACGAAACGAAGAGACTGGAGTGCAAATATAACAGGGGAACTGGTTGCCGGCCAAAGGCGGTTGAGAGGGCGACTTTGTACGAACTTCTCTGGCTTTGATCTATCAACTGTTTCACTCGAAGCTGACCTGGCCACTCATTCGTTAGCTAGCCCTCTAGCTGGCTAACTCGCTTGCCAGCCCCTGCATCATGATTGAACAAGCCCCTTCTGTGCATTCTCCGGGTAACGAGATGAAACATGATGCCGAGGATTCGGAGGCAAAATCAAGAGTCTCTCAGCTAAATTTTTGGTAGAATTGTAAGAGTTCTTTTTCTGAGCTTAAGACTGAGCGAAACCAGCAGTAGCCTTTGATTTGGGGGCTGTAAGAATAGTTTTTACTATTGTATACAATTACGATGATGATTCATGTGCCCGATCACAGGCTCAGGCAGGCATACAGACAGACAGACATACTCACACATAACCTTGACGTAATTCGCTCGCAGAGTGGAGCTGCGTCTCTCCTATCCATCTGAATTAGATAGACAGGTGAAGGGGGCGGAGCAGCGGTTGGAGCGTTTGAGTTTTGGGCAGAGAAAAGCGGCACCTGTAATAAATGGTCTTGCCATCCTTCCTTGGCACCATCATCCTCGGCGCAGTCCGACCGATCCAATCACCATGGCCGACTTTGTTGGCCGCTCAAAAATAGAGAGAGAGAGAGAGAGAGAGAGAGAGAGAGAGAGAGAGAGAGAGAGAGAGAGAGAGAGAGAGAGAGAGAGAGAGAGAGAGAGAGAGAGAGAGAGAGAGAGAGAGAGAGAGAGGGAGGCCACAGAGGATCTTGTGCTGGAGCTTTGTGATTCTATCTGATGCAAGTGCAACAGACAAATTACTCCCATGGCAAGTTGACGAGATAATGGCTCTCTTCCACCGACATTCAAGATGAGAAGGTGACTGCAGTGGCGCCTAAATCTGAGCTAAAGCTTTCACGCTCGAAACTGACTCTCTCGCTATTCCCTTGTCTTCGTGCTCATCCACCTTCCTGTTCTTTTCTTTCCCTTCTAGTTTCTTTTCTATCCCTTCCTCTCTCCCTCCTTCTCCCTCATCTTCCACCAAGACGAGGCCAGCGACCGAGTGGATAGGTAGAAAGAGGAATCTGATTGTTGTCGTTAGTTCTATTGCTCTCAAGAATGCTTGCCTAAGAATTATAAAGTTAGGGCGACTCGTACTGAATAATTCTCAGATGATCTCGGCCAGAGCCTGGGCAAAAGCAACACCGACATGCGAGACTCGAACGCTCGCCCAACATTTCCTCCTCTATCTCGACCATTATCTCTCTTTAACCCTCGCAAATGGTTCTACTTCATCCGGCTGGGATAAGTTGTAGCTCTCAGTAATGGTTTTAGAGCGAAAACATGTGTGTATGTGTGTGAGAGGGGGACGAGGAGGAGGAAGAGGAGAGATGATTATTTGCTGGCTAGCGATGGGCCACAAGCAACAGGCAGATGGGGCGTCGAACATGTTCCGTTTCAGCTTCCACCATTTTGCTGGGGCGACTTTGTTACGCTTCAACTCCAACCATAACCGTGGAGTACAGGGAGCGAAAGCAGCCGAAAATCGCGAGCACGACTTTGGTATCTCGGTGCAGAGCTCGAGATTTACTAGCATGTTGCACCTGCAACCTACCCCATTTGATCACCTTGAACGGCCAGAGCGGCGAAATTGCGATTAGCGCTCGGAGAGTTCAGTTTGTCTCGGCTGATAGAAATTCTGATTTAGATGCAAGCGCATCCTATTTCGTTCTCCATCACCAACTTCCCTTCGATTACAATTCGTCATGAATTTGTGTGAATCCGTAGCATCTGCTCTCAGACGCTTGTGACCAAACTGTCCAAACTTTGATAAATTATGTCTTATCTCCCATTCCAAATCAGACTCACATAGAACCAGCTCCACGCTCATTGATGCTCGGTTGAGAAAATCATTGGAACTGAGAACTCGGTCGATAGTAGAGCTGGAGCCTAGTTTTTTGCTTATTCTAGCCACAGCTAGCACTAACTTGTAAAGTTAACAAGACTCGTGAGATAGATGCAGGCTCTAGAGGGCCCCAAACGACTGAGGAGCGTCGGGCCGCTAGTAGTACCTGAATTATGATGATGCACGATTGGGGGTTCTTGGATGCCGGATTGAGTGACAAACGACCACAAAAACAGGTTGTGCAGAGCTACCGTCTATGGGGCTCATCTCTTGGGATAGCGCGAGGCAAGTTCACGAAGTCATTGTTATCAATTTACTGAACGTAACACATGAAGGCAGTTGGATACAGAGCCAAATCATCACGACACAAGGATGTTTCCGCGGGAAGCGCTCTCGCGTCATGGACATTGCACGATTTCTCTCTCAAGTTATTCGGGCTATTCCCATCGTTAAGACTGTAGTCATCTAGATTCTCAATGTTGGTTTAGTAGAGGCTTGTGCAGAGTCTAAAGAGGAACAATGGGTTCAGTTCAACTGATGTCGTGCAGAACACTTTTGCCTTTATAAGCTAGTGGAGCCAATGACCTTGACGCCCGGACACGACTGCGAAGGTGAATGGTTGATTGTGCTCTGCTTCTCGCCTCCAACTTCCGATCTGCGGGAGACAATTAGTTTAGTTGACCATTGAAGTTGGAAGTAAATGGATTGGACACCTCTGAGTTCAAGAGTTGCACAAGCCACGAAAAACTGTGCAAACTGTATACAACCGGATAGCTCACTTAAGATTACACTGTCACTCTCTGAACAGCCGGTTTAGCCTCTTCACTTCGTGCACTAAACCTCTCCTTTGGCCAAGGAAACCGAGACCCCAGCAAAAAGTTATCCGAGCATTTCTCCACTCGATGCAGCCAAGTCGACAAAGGTTTTTGTCACGCTAGCATAGACACGCTAGATTTGCAGGATCACGACACTAGATGGCCACGCTGGCCAAGGTAGCTGTCAAGTTTTGATCTAGTAAGGCGCTCGCAACAGGTAGATGCCTATCGCACGACCTCGTGCAAAAGCCGCGACAGATGTTGAGTCCCCACTGTGACCAGAAGAATCTCGACCCTTCTTTGGGATGGGGGAGGGAGGATAAGATATAATTTGCTCGACAGCGATGATAATAGTCAGTTGTTAGCCAGCCTGCAGTTCATCCATCCAAACCACAAGCCCCCTCGAGCTTAGGGCGAGCTAATGCTGACGTCCATTATCGTGTACAGATAATTATCCTCCAGCTTCGGCGAGTAAAAAGCAATGCCAGGCCAACATCTCTCTAGCAACATGTTAACAACCTTACAGGTGGCCAATGATGGCTGAAAGAAGCAAGAATGAATTTTGCTTTGGTCAGCCCGTTGACTGCATGACTAACCGAGTGTCTACAGCGCTTGGCTCCAAATTGGAGCCGAGAAGCGCTGGCTTAAAATTGGTCTCTGTTTAAGTTCATCTTTGTTTAGATTCAATTTTCCATTCTTCACCACTCTGGCTCTTATCCACTCACCTGCCAACATTTGACCAATAACAACAACGATAGTGGCGCTTGAAGGAGCGATGGCGGCAACAGCAGCGCCATCACCATCACCATCACCATCAAGCTCTCTAGACGGACGGCTCCATACGCAAACTCCGCACACTTAGCCCCGCTTTAGCTCATGGTTTCGCCATTTGACCTGCCTTTGTGTCAACTAAGCCGCCTAAGCCCTGCAAGCTAAGCTTCACAATGTTCGAGAGTTGGTGATAAAAGATGATTATGATAGATTGGCGGCTACTCCCATCCGGTTGTCCTCCTAGAGCCAAAAAAGCACTCAAGGGAACGGCGGGTTGAGAGAGACAGAGCTGGTCTCTCACGAGTAGTTGGACACCACAATTGGCAGAGGTTTGTCGGCCGGCCACACTCGAAAGCTGGGAAAGAGATAATCACGAGGCTACTGGACCACAACAATGCAGCAGAATGATTTTTGCTCGCTCTTTGTTGCCGTTGATGTCGTTGTTCTTTCTCATTATAATGAGTTTCATGATTAATAGAGAGACAGGGCGAGCAAGTTTAGGAGAGATGGCGAGAGAAAGGGGGAGAGAAAGAGACAGGTAGAGCGAGGGACAAACTGGGATGGAAAAACTGAAATTGCACTTGGTTAGCGGGCAGAGTGCATGCAATCGAATCACATTTTCAACCTAGATGTGTCGTCCAAGCTGAAAAGGTTCCCGTGGTGGAAAAACCAGTTCAAGTGTAGCAACCAGAAAGAAAGAGGGAGAGAGCTGAGGGAGAAGTGTACATCGTAATTACAGAGTTTTGTTGCTTTCGTAAGAGCAACGGCGACAGGTGGACAAGTTTGCTCGTTGTGTTTCGGAGGCTGCACGCAGGAAGGAACAACCTGCTGGCCAGACGGGTAGACATTGCGACGGATAGATAGGTAGCCTGGAGGGGAGTGGCTGCATGGATGTAGACCAACAATAGGCGAGATTTTCCGCCCAGATAGACTGACCAAGGATTCGAAATAAAATTAATAGCAGTAATGACAAGCTTTATCACGAAAGACCAAAATAATGGCCTGAAAATCTAGACCTCATCCTGGGGATTCATCTGGCTCTAGGAAGGCCGACAGACCAGTCAACCAGCCGGCTAGTAGATGAGTTTCCTCCCACTCCTCTTGCTAGCTAGTTGCTAGCATTTACATGTTCATTAGCATTTGAATGTGCTCGCTGGCCTATGCAGGTGTTTTGTGCAAATGGGCAGCTCGCATGGCTCGATTCGGTTCGGCTTGGCCCGGTTCAAGCCGAGGCCAGAGCTTAGTCAGCCTGGTTTGGTTCGGCTCGCTTCGGTTCGGTTCGGCTGACATGGAGCTAAATTGTCATCCGCTGGCGGCCGAGAAGCCACCTGGTTGGCCAACAGCGTGCCGTCCAAGCATCTGTTGCTTTTTGGCCACTACTATCAATTTTCTTCGCACCACTGGACAGCCTGGCTCATACATGTATAATATTCACTCGGATGTGTGTGAGTTCGAGCGAGGGTCTGGCCGAGACAAGGCAAGATTGGCAAAAGTTGTAGCAGCGTTAGTCGCTCGGCCGGGCGGCAGTCGGCAGCGGCCACTTGTTTTCTCGTAGTAGCCTGTCGACGGCATCACCTTTTTCGAAACGCGCCAGGCAGGCTCTTGCTAAAGCGAGGCTTTAAATCCAAGATCTCGCTCGGCCAGCCAACAGTTTGCTGGCCGAAGCAAGCGCAGTAATCTATCCTCTCGCGCGGATATCTCTCTGGCGAAGCCAATTTCACATAAGACTCACTCGCATGTTCTTGCTCACCTCTCTTGCCACTGGTGCTGGCGGCGGCGGTTCTTGTTCTTGGCTAGAGTGGGCTCAACAATGATGGCGGCAACAACGACGTTTCGGCCGGCAGACAGCGGGTGAGCCCACCGACTCCCTATCTGACTCTTTTTCTTTTCGTGCATCGTGCACTTGGCCGCGATCGAAGCCACGACCACCTCCTCAGCTCTGCCTGTCCGAAAACCAATAATTGCCCGCCGCAGTCTGCAGATTCCGGCCCAATGGGGGCAAGATATATATCTTGAAAACAAATACGCAGATGTCTAGATAATTTCGCCTGAAAGAGCATCATCGCCCATGGTTGGTTCAGATGGAGAAATTTTGCAAGACTAGACGCATTTTGCTTCTACCTGGCCGTCTATCGGGATAAAGTTGCGCTTATATAAGCGAACAAAACCCACCTTCTCGTGCCCAAAATCAAACTTGGCCAAGGGCGGTTATGTATGTCTGGCAACTTTTGCGAGTTAAAGGCTGCCTTATCAATTAATATTATCACCCACGTTCATGGTTTGCACGCCCGGCCAGCACCATATTGCCACTGAGCCAGCTGGCCAGCCAGCTGAGGCAACCACTTGATTGGCTGATTCTAATTGAACAAGAGCCTAACCTCGTGTCCGATATATCGCCACTGGCAAGCGATTGGCGAGGTACAAGCTAGGTGTTACAAACTAACATTCAATCTTGATGCTCTCGATCATGCTGATTAATTTTGTCTTCGCGCTCCTACCTCGCTCGCTGCAGCGGGGGGAGGGGGGATGATAATCGTTTAAGGGATCAGGTAGGCGCAAGAGGATAGATGAGAGGCTAGCTTCTTTCAGCGGGAGCAGAATCATTTGGAGCCTTTCATCGCCGGGCGGAAGTGGCTTGCCGGCCAAATGAGCCGAGACAGCGAAAAAGAGGCACCTTTGCTTGGAATTCAAGTCGCGTCTCTTAGATTTGGAGCTTTAGGAGAACATCGCCAATCATGTTTTGCCCTGACGATAAAGTTATCCTGCCCTCTCTTGCTGTCTCTCATTAACGTTGCCGCCGCCGCCGCCAACCACCGTGCAACTCCTCGAGCTAAACTTAGCGAGCTCAATCTGGAACGAGCGGCTTCATCTAGATTGGCCGATTCTGATTAAGATTGTGGCGCAAAAGGGAATAGGCACAGGTTTGCCTGCTGGCGACATTACCGGGCGGCAGTTTTGAGAATGAACGAAATGAAATGAGCCGAGTCGTGGAGTAATTAAACAAGCAGACCATCCGCCGACCATTCAGCCGCCCATGGCAATTGCGGAGGCGCTGCGGCTTCATCAAGGCGCTTTGATTCGCGCTCGAAGCTTCGCTTAGCTCGCTTGTGCTCTTGTTGGCGACACTTGGAAACATGTCCCATGTTTCACAGTCTTGTGACCGCAAAGGGGAACGCACCTGCACTCTCGCTGGGACGACAACAATTTACTGGGCTTCCTTCGCAAACATTGGCTTTATTTTAAGGGCTTTTCAGCAACCAAAGCGGCAGTTTCGGATTAGATTTTGCAGCGAGCTTGCTGTTTATCCTCGTGATTCAATGGGCTTGCATTGAATTGCGTGCCGATTAAGTATGTCCCTCGCGAGCCTTCCTCCTCCCCTCTGGGCCTGGCGAGCCTGGCCAGCGGCAAGCAGGTGGGCCAACAGTCGGCAGCCTTTGCATAAGTCACCCGGCAATTTACCTGCTTGCTTCCTTGCCGGCTGACTGATTGCCGAGCGAATCTAATCTCGTTTTCTCATCCGATCGAGCAGCTCGCCGTCGTCGTCGTCAGTGTCAGCGTCAGCGTCAGCTCCACTGTCGGCCTGCTCGCTTTCCGTCGCCGCAATATGGGCTGGCCAGCGGGCGAGCTGGAGGAGACTTCGAGCGGGCGGCGTTTTGTTTTCGCACTGCCGGCAGGCGACTCCTTGGGAGCCGCGGGCCGGCGACACCAATCGATACTTGTCCTCGTGGCACAACTCAATACCTCGTCACAGGCGAAACCACTCACGGCGAGCGCCAGTCTCCGACTGCAGGCAAGAGAGTTTAGTGAGCCGGATGGCGTGGTTGCTCTCACGATCAAACGATGGCGGCGCTCGAGGGAGGCGAGCGCAGCTTGATAGGAAGAGGAGGAGGAGGGAGAGAGCGAGAGCTAGAGCGAGAGGGGGGCTGGCGCTGTGGCAGCTTAAGGTGGGGAAAAATCAGGTGAAAAGTTGCATGTCGATGCGAGAAAATTGTGAGAGATGGCTTGTTCTGGCAAGTGAAATACGAGCTCGCCACCATTGATGCGGCCTGGCGAGGAACTGTAAGCCTGGCAGGGAGTTGCCCATGATGATGGTGGCCATCAAGCCGGCCAGCCCCTCGCTCGAATATATGATTTCACCTGCGAGCTAGCGCATGAGGAGCCTCTTGCTGGAGCGAGAGCTGAAGGACGGACAGGCCGGCGGGAGCGGCGTCTTTGGTGTCCGTATGCATCAGGGCCAATCGCGAACCAAACAAACAACAACAACTGCGAAATCTCATTCATCTATGATCCGCCCGCCTGTCATTCAAAACCTCTCCCGCTTGCCCGCTTCTCGGCGCCAATATATCCCGGATTGGATAGAACTAATCGAGCATCATGAGAATCAAGAACAACAAATGCCGGCTCATCTCTCCACTCTGGCCGCTTGTTTTCGCTTCCATCTGCTCGATCGTGTTTGCTGGGCCTCTGGCTGAGCTCTTGCGGCGGCGGCGCCGGCGCCACCACCCAGACAGCACTATGCGGATTTCTCCAAATTGAATCCCGGCTAGAGAGACTCTCGGCCGAGTGCTGCGCAATCCTCGAGCAGCGCCGCCAATCTCCACCTCTCTCATCCCTCTTGGCTCGCTAGTCCGAAAAAGGCTCGCGCTAGCAGAAGGGTCTCAGACTCGAGGAGGAGGAGGAGGAGGCAGTGGCGGACAAGGTGATTGGTGTTGGCGGGCAAGCGCCTCGGGTAGTGGCGAGCAAAGCAGTTGCTGGGACGCCGATGCCAAATTCAACTCATCGAGCTGGCCGACAACAAGTGGTAGGAACACTTGTTGCTGCATTTCTAACTCTCGCCCTTGCGGCCAGAACGGGAAGGCGGCGAGCGAGGGAGAGGAGAATGCGGGCTAGGATAGCCCAGCATGGAGCATTGTGATTGAGCGCTAAGTAGCAGCGCCGGCGCCACTGGAGCCGCTCACCGAGCGCTGGCGCCGCCGCCGCCGCCGCCAAGACAGGACAGGACAGGACAAGACGGGACAAGGCAGGGGAGGCTGGAGGGGGGAAGCAGGCTTGAGTTGAATGGAGCGAGGCAAAGGGACAGAGAGAGGGGAGGAGGAGGAGGAGGAGAGGAAAGAGGAGGGAGAGAGAGATAAAGAGCCGATGATGACGAAATTTGACAGGTCTAATTTCCGTCCGCCAGCGCAGACCTGAGCCATCCATCGAGGCGCCCGAGTGGCGCGTCGAATGGTGGCGCCGAGCGAGCGCTTGTCTACCTGCCCGCCCTCCTGTCCACTTGGACGGCCGGCGCTCAGGTTTCAGCAGTTTTGAAGAAAAGTTTTTGCTTCGCTGCAACTTCATCTCCAACCTTGAGCAACCATCAACAGTGACTTCTAATAACGAGACGCTCGGCGAGCCAATTTTGCGAGCAGACGGACAGGTCCAATCAATAGGCTGGAATTAGAATAAAGGCGGCCGGGCTGGCTTACAGCCTTTTAGTGGCCGGGCGAGCGGTTTTATCTGGATTTTGGCCCAATCTGGCCGCTTGTTGGCATTGGCGCCAGCGAGCGTGGAGCTCTCCCAGCCCACCTTTACTCGCCCCCCTCTGGCCTGCGGAATTGGCCCATCAGAGTGGCGCTCATCAACTGACGAGCGAGAGGCTGGCAAGCTAGCCCTTGCTCAATCTCTTGGACATCTCGCAAGCAAAGGCCTTTGCTCGAGAGGTAGAGAGCAGCACGCGCACTTTGCTAATGATCACTCCGCCCATCCGAGGGCCAAAAACAATCCCCGCTTCCACCTGAAGGCGGGCGTCCCTTGATGGGCTCGCACTGGCTTCAATCGGAAAATTATCGATCGTAGGCACGAACTTGGCCATCCTGGCTTTGCGGGCGGATTGGGGCTCACGACTGGCGGCCATGTTCGCGTGTTCGGCCGGCCGGGTGGGTTATTGTTGTCCGGCTATGGAGCGGCGCGCTGGAGGAGGAGGAGGAGGCTGTCGAGCGCGGACGAGGCATGTGGAGAGAGAAAGAGAGAGCAACAAGTGGCCATTTTATGGCAGCTATCCTGTCCGACCCTCCAGTTAGGCGCTTAAGCCTCTGGAAGCGCGCGAACGCAAATCCAAAGCCTCGCGCCCCTGCTAATCATGCGAGCGCCTACCTGCATGTTGCGCTGGTATCAAGCAGCTCGCTCTCGCTGAGCTCGCCCTGACCGGCCTGCCTACTCGCTAGCTGCCTGCCAATCCGCCCGCCCGCCTGCGCGCCGGCCCCGCCGACTCCTTGGGCTCGATGATAATGATGAGCGCGCCCACTACTTGTTTCATGGCCTATTATTTATGGCCGCAAAGCTGGCTGCGGCCGGAAGGGCGGCCTCGCCCGCCGGCTCGCGAGCAGTCGGCGCCTCCACGCGACACTCGCCGCCCGAGCGGCCTGACACCGGCTCACCTGGCCGGCCGGCCGGCCGATCGACCGACGGGGATTAATAAGGCGATTGGAGGGATTAGGGCGATTGTTTTCGTCCTCTCGGCTCGTCGAGCTTGTTTCGGCCGCGAGAGGCGGGCGGCGGGCGAGGAGGGCCGAAAGACGAGAGGCGAGCGCGGCCATCCGTCGAGCTCTGGACAGAGTTGCCTGCGTCTCTCGTGTGAGAGCAACATCAACAACCACAGCGCCCGGCTCCAATGACGGAACAAAACAATGTTTGCGCCCAAACCGACCGCTTGCTCTGCGCTGGAGCCAGCATAAGTCACGCGATTTTATTGTCTTATTACGTAATCAAGAGGCGCGGCAGATTATAAATTCGAGAGCCGAAGAGAGAGAGGGGAAGAGATGAAAATCAATCGTGCGAGTGGCGCCCATTTCGGGCAGAAGCGAAAACCGGAGCCGGGCTTTGGTTTTGCCTCGCCGCCAGCTCATTTGTTCCAAACGCGTCGAGTTCAAGTTCGGCCGCCGACACGAACGCGGCCAATGAGCTATGGGCTCGATACCTTTTCGAATCCGAACACGGAGAGTCTCCCTCCAGGGCTGCACTTCCAGCCGGCAGCATCCGAGCTAAGTCGGCCAACTTTGCGGCCACTCGAGTTGGCCGAGAGTCTCCTTTAAGCGCTAGAACACTCCACTCGCGCTGAATTGATAAATTATTTGACGCTAATGACGTTGTAATGCTCTGGCCAAGTGTGTGCATGCGATCTGAGGCTGGCGGATTGGCGCCGATGGGGTTGGGCGGCAAGAAAGTGGAGCGGAAGGGGCAAATCGCGTCCAGAGCCTCCGGATGGGCCGCTCGGTGGGCTGGAGGCTTGCAAGGTTGCGCCAGGGAGGAAGCGGCAGAGGCTTCGTTGCTAATTTTAATCATTGAGGAAAATCACTCACTCGAGAGGAGGGAGGATGGCGAGCGGGCGCGCTTTTGGCCCGCGAACAGGCAAGCGTGAGCCAAAAGCGCAACCCTCTGAGACGGATGGCAGATATGACAGATAGATATTTGCCAGTGGGCGCCCAGCCTTGGACTGACAAGGCTTGTGAGAGAGAGAGAGAGAGAGAGAGAGCTGAGCGGCCGGCGCCGGTGGTTGCGAGGCGGCGCGAGCGAGAGTTGCGCTGCCGCCAGACGAGCGCCCATCGCTGCGCTCCGCTCCGATCCGCTCCGATCAAAACAAGGCGAACGCGAGCGATGGGAGGCCGCGATAAGGCCGCTATAGGCGGCGCGCAACACGTGCTCGCCGGCGCCACCTTATAGAGCGCTAACGGTTTGCGCCCCTCCGACCAAGAGGGCCGGCCGATGGCCAATTTGGGCTCCAAGAGTTGGGATTAGAAGTCAGGCACCGGATGCAGCGCGGGGCCGGCCAACCGGTGGCCTGATTAGCGGCTCTCGCGGCTGCCTGCCCGCGTAACTGGATCCGCGCTCCCCTAATCGGCGCCCCTCGCGCGCGCACATATTCCGCTGACAGCTCGCCTGCTATTCTTGGCCCGGCGCCCAGCTCAGGCCGAGCCGAGCCGAGCCGAAGGTCGCCGCCGGCCGGGGGCCCTGGCTGTGGCCGGGAAGGAGGAAGCGACCAGATTGGCCTCCCGCTCCGCTCTGCTCCCCTCTCCTCTCCTCTCCTCTCCTCTGCTCCTCCCCGCTCCGATCGGCCGGGCCCGTTTGGGTTGGGGCCGCTCAAGTTAAGCATGTCAAGGGGAGCGCTGCCGGGCGGGCAGACATGGCGAAAGGGCGAAAGGGTTGGCACTCATCCGCTCTCATGAAGCTCCACCGGTTACGCAATTAGAAGGGATCCGGCTTCTCGCGCGGCCTCTCGCCCTTTCGCGCGCTCGCTCGCCTGCTCGCACTCGCAGCAGTGGCGCCTCTCCCCCCCCCGCCACTGGCCAGAGCGGAGCTCGAGCGAGGGGGCGGCGGCGGCGTCGTGGTTGTTGTTGTTGTTGTTGTTTCAGGGAAAAGGTGGGGCAAAAAGTTGATGCTCGCTTTTTCACCGACCTGGCAAAGCTTCTTCCCGTTTTGCGCCACATCCGAGGCGCGATCATGCGACAAATGAATAGATTAAACTGCTGCGCCCAACAAACCGGCCAAACTCGGCCGAGAGGCCTGCCACTCGGCTCAGGCCAACGAGCGAAAGCGAAAGCGAGAGGGAGAGGATTGATGATGGGACTCGTCTGTTGCATAGCGACAGCGGTGCCATCGCCGCACCAACCAGCGCGGCCGCCGCCTCTGTCCGTCGGAAACAATGGCCAACCAGGAGCGCGCGCCGAGAGACGTGCTCGCGGGGGGACCAACCATCAATTAGAGGCGGCCGCCGCAGCGCGAGCGCCCTCCTCACCTGGACCCGAGTCGGCCGCTTGCTGGCCGCGGACACTGGCGCCGCCTATAAGTGGTTGCGCGCCAGACGCGGGCGGCCGCTTGCTTGCCTGCCCGTCTGCGCTCGCTTGGCTTGGGGACGAAATCGTTGCTTGGACTGGCACTCACGAGCATGGTATGAAGTTCCTACCAATCTACTAAATGTAAAGTAAGAAACCACATACCCCGCTCATGATCTCTGACCCAAAATGGACTTCAAACCAGGAGGCTTCCATCTTCTCCTTCTCAGGTGTCCGCGCGGCCCAGCAGCTTGCCCTTTCTCTCTTCCACTGGCTCGCTTCTCTTCCTTTCTCCTCCTCTCTTCGCCCGCTTGCTTGCCGGGCCACCTTCCTCCCTTCCCTCGCTCTTGGCTTCTTTTCGCGCCGCAATTTCGCCTTCGCTAAGCTCGCAATCCTGGAGCCAATGTTCTCGGTCTTGCCAAGCGCAACATCTCGAATTGACAGATCTAATCGAACGTCAGCTGAAATGTGTTGTGTTGTTCTGCCGCTGCCGCTGCCGCTGCCGCTGCCGCCGCCGCCTCTTCTTCTGGCGCTGACGCTGTTGCTGTTGCTGGCGCTCAGATTGAGTGCGTTTCTGTGCTTTGCGCCAGCGAGTGCGCTTCTGTCTGTGCGAGAGCGTGTGTTTGTGCGAGCGGTCGAGCGCTGCCTCTTGCTGCTGGCTCCCAGAGTGTGTCTGTGTACGCTTTGCTATGAGTAAGCGCGCTTGTGCGCGCGACCGTTCGTCTCCTCTCAGCCCCTCCAGCCGCTGCCTGTCTGTGAGCTCGTTCGGCTGTGCGAATCCGACGGCCAGCAGAAGGCGACTGGAGTTGCCTCTCTCTCTCTCCATCCAACTCTATCGCTCTCGCCCGCCAGCGCAGGCCAACAATTGGACTCGGCCTCGCCGAGAGCCGAGCCGCGTTTGCGGCCAGACCGGCCAAATAAACTGCAAACCCTCCTCGCTCAAACTCCAACTCAAACTGACTCAACTCGGCCTGGCTTCTGTCTCTCGCCCATCCATCGGCCAACAGGGCATCCAGCCAGCCAGCAACTCCAACTCTTGCTCCCGATGCAACGCTTCCAGCTGCCAGCCGCTGCCTCGGCCCGCGAGCTCCAACTCAAGCCCAAGCTCTGGCGCTGCAGCCTCCGACTCCCATTCCAACCCTCAAACTGCAAGCCCAAACCCCAGCAACTCCACCTCTGCGCGGCCACCTCGTCAACTGCTTCCTCCAGACGATTACGACTGAATGACAGAGCCTGGAAGCGAGCGAGCAACAACTTGGCTCAGCTGGCTCGCCATTCACTCGCCTACTATTTGGCCGCCTCCCTCTCGCTCGCTCGCCCAGCCTCCGCCGAGTGCGCTCGCTAACGATCGACGGCGGCGGTGAGCCAAGCAGCCAGCCGGCAACTTGCTGCTGCTGCTGCCGCCGCCGCCGCCGCTGCACTTGTTACTCTGCCCTCGCCGCTCCTATTGGCTTCGGCGGCTCCATGGAGGCGAGGCTGGCAAACAACAAAGCATTTTGCTCGCTCGGACTAGGTGGGTTGGTGTTGCAGCATAGGATGTTGCTGGCACGAAAGCTAAGCTCGCCCTGGGACAGGTGAAAAATTGGACTGCTCTCGGCGGCTGCGCAAGTAGCCTGTTGCTTCTCCGTAGGCCAGAGCGAGCGAGCAGAGGCAAGCGGAGGCTCTGACTCGAAGGCTCGGCTTGAGTTCGAGTTCGAGTGGAATCTGGAGCTTGAGTCAGGGGCGAGAGCTGCAGGCAGCCAGAGCTGTGCCCGCCTACTGCTTCCCTCCTTACCTTACCTTACCTTACCTTACCTTACCATACCTTGCCCAGCCTAGCCTCACCTCACCTCACCTCACCTCGCCTCAGCTCACTCGCCCGACCCATGGCGGCTCCCGCGGCTCCAGCTACATAAAAGCCACTAGAGCTCACGTCAGGCTGCCCGCCTGCCCACAAAGCCACCGAGGCTCGAGAATTCGAGGCCAAGCAAAGGCGAACAAGGGCCGCCGGCGCTCAACCTTCGCGGCTAGCTGAGCTATTAGCGGCCAGCCTGGCCGCCGACGCTAAAACCGGGCAGCCCGACGGGGGCGGAAGTGGCCAGAAGTCGGCCGCCAGGCTGGACAGCTGCTCCTCTTGCCTCCTACAAAAGCCTCCTACTTCTCCTCGCGCCAACCCCAAGACCCGAAACAATGCAACCTCCTCTCGGCCTTCCCGCTTCCTCAACCAACCCCACAGCAGTGCGCCCTCTCTCCAACCTGTGTCATCGCGTAGAGTGCCAACAAGCCAACTCTTGGCCCTCCTCCTCCATGTCCAATATTACAACTCACCAAGGGCACTCACTGCCCACTCATCTATCTTCGTTGGCTCCAATTGGAATAGAAATGAGCTTACGATAAGGCGAAGCTGTAATCCAGCGCTTACGTAAAAGGAACAAGAAAATCCAGCAAAACTGACGACGGGCACAATGTGAAAAAGTGTGTTTCATTCAACCCGCTAATTACATTAATCCTGAGACTTAACCTTGATTATGAGCTCAGGTGAGGACATCTTGCCGTCGCCGCCGCTGCTGTAAGCCAAAACTCTCAGCTTGTATGTTTCGCCTGGAACTAAATCCGCGATCACCAATGAGAGCTCGTCGCCGCCGAGTTTCTTGATTGCATCCTTTGCCTCGCTTATCGATTCATCATAACGCCAATACCTGACCTTATAACCTAGAACTGGTTCCTCATTTGTCGTTATTGGCGCAACTCCTCGCCAAGTGACCCTGATGCTGGTATCATCGATAAACTCTGCACTCACACTGGTTGGCGCTCGTTGGGGCGCCGACTTGAATGTTCTAATGCGGAAACTTTCACTCTCGGGCCCACTGCCAGCCTCGTTGTAAGCCATCACTGTAACATGATATTCTGTGTCCGGCTGCAAACCAACTACAACTCCCCAAGGCTCTAGGCCGCGTTTTAAGCTCACCAGAGAGTTCGTCTGCGGATCCTTGCCGCTGGGCCAATATCGCAAACGGTATCCAATCAACTTGCCGCTGTCCTCTTGGTCATCGATGGGCGACCAGGTTATGTTCAGGGCTGTAGAATTGTGCGCTACACCGTGCACGTTTGCCGGCTGTATCCTGGGCATCTGCTGGGCAGAGTATATGTAGGCCACCTGGCTGAGCGGACCAGCGCCGACCGAATTCAATGGTTGCACCATCACATCGAACAATTTGTAATAGTTTTCGCTGCCAACGTTCACCGTGTATGCACTCGTATTGCCGCCAGCGGATGTCAACTCTCGCTTTGCCCACTCGTACGTACCATTCAATCTGTAATACACCAGGTACCATATTTCGCTTGCACCCCAGGCAGACACTGGCAGTGGATCCCATTTCATGAACAGAGTTCCCGCCTTCCCGCCGCCGCCGCGCAAATTAGTAACGGGAAATCTTGGCGCCGACATCTCCGTCCTATACTTGGGGCTTGGAGCTGAAAATGGTCCCTGCCCTAGTTCGTTCGTTGCGGAAACTCTAAACTCGTACATTGACCAGGGCAAAAGGATGTTGTTGAGCAGATAGGTTTTTCTGTAAAATTGCGATAACATTGGCTGGTTGGGGTTGCGCAGAATAGTGGCCGTTATGTTCACGGCGAGACTTGTCCAGGTTTGGTTGTGATTCGTGCGCCCCTCGATTGTATTGTGTATGATTCGGGATAAATGATCTGAGCCGTCCGTCCAAGAGATTCTAGCAGAAAATTGAGTCAGAGCATCGGCAACAACCGAGCCACAAGCATCAGGTGGCCCTCGAACGAGTAGACTTCCGCTCTTCTCCACATAACCGATCGATGTTTTTGCCTGGCAAGTGTAATTCGCTTGGTCAATGTAGCTCACGTTCCTTATAACTAGCTGACCAGTTTCGGTTTTGTAATATTTTGTATTATTTGGTTCCTCAAAATCTATGGGCACTCCATTGATGAGCCAAGAGTGCGTAATTTCCATGTTATAATCAGTTTGAACCTCGCAGTTGATTATCTTAATCGGATCCCCGAACTTCACTATCTCCCTCCTTGGAAGTAAATCCGAAATTACTGGCGCCGGTCGAACGATAAGCCAGGTTCTGGTTGTCAGAGCGCCCAGGTTGTTCTCGGCAGTGCATTCATAGCTGCCCGCATCACTTATTCTGGCACGAGAAATTTGAAGCAATCCGTTTGGGAGGACTCGAATCCTGGATCGGTCCTCGACCTGTTGACCATCTTTGCGCCAACTCAAAGCTGGCTTTGGAATAGCCTCAACATAACAAGGAAGAGTGACGTTCTGATCAACCATCACATGTATGTTCAAAGGCATTGGATCCTTGTTTGCGGTCGGCCGAATATTGACGATACGCAACTGGGCCGAGCTGAAGCCAACTCCGTGCTGATTAGTTGCCCTGCACTGATACATGCCAGCATCCCTATCTCTTTGTACACTGTCGATCATGAACTTGTTGTCTCTCATGTTGTACCTGGCGAAATCTAGCGGCGACAAGCTCGATTGAGTAATTTCCTCACCATTCTTGAACCAAGAATAGGTCACTCTTGGTAAACCGAACGCTTCGCACTCCCAGACCAGTGACTCTCTTTCACCAAGGACCTGATCCTCAAGTGGCATAGTAAAGCTTGGACTTGCTTGAACAGTAACTCTGACCGACTTTTGCAACATCTCGTTTTCAGATGAGGCCTTGCATACGTAGTCCCCCTCATCCTCAATCCTGACTTTAGGAATCACCAGAACCTTACCATCATTCTTGATCGAATATCCGGTAGGCAAATTCGTGGACACTCCAACTCTTGTCCAGTTATATGATGGAGTTGGATATCCGTAGGCCATGCACTCGAGTCTAACATCTTGGCCGGCGAGCGGCCCCTCCGGAAATGATTTTGGAAAACCGTTTGCAAATTGAAGTTTCTGACCATTACTTGCTGGCTCAACTACTAACGGGAAAGAGGGTCCAAATCTACCTGTTGACGATATAAGACTCTGGATTTGACATGAATAATTCGATCGATCGATCTTTTCCAACGAAGAGAAGTACAAATTTCCATCTAGGGAAATGAAAACTCGCTTGTCTTGTTGAACAAAATTGGGGAATTCTGCCTTTGTCCAGTAGTATAAAACTCTAGGATGGTGCTGGGGAGCGTCACAGGATATTGATTTGCCCCAATTCTCCTTGCCTCTTTCGATAGATCGCTTCTTGCTGAATTCTAGAATGTACCCGAAGGTAATTGAAACTGTCTGACTAATAACACGGCCAAACTCATTTGAGGCAGCGCAATAATATTTCCCTTTATCGCTGTGCTGATTCGGATTGAATATGGTTAGAGTCCCGTCTGTCTGTGTCAATCGTTCATCAGCCAATGGGTTGATTGCTATACCTTGAACCCCATTCGAGCTGTGATCCTCCCTGAACCACGTATAAACCGGTTCCGGATACGAATCGGCCACACACCTGAGCTTCAATTGATTTGAATGCGATCTACCGCTTATATCGAAGACTACGTCCTTAGGCTCCAAAATTATCTTAGGCCCTCTAGGTACAAGGCTTTTGTTATGAATGTCATAGCCATAGTCAAGTCCACGGTCATAATATTTGTTCCCAATGTTGTTTGTCTTCAACAATTCGCATATGAACGAGTAAATTGGCCTATTACTGTCCACTCGTATCAGGCCCCATTTGTTGGCCGCCGGGCTGAAGGTGTATGCAGCCCCATTGAAGGCCAAACGCTCGTAGCTAGCGTTAGTTGGAAGCCATAGTTCATGGTTGTTGATGAATTTGCTTGAGTCGCCGCTCCATTGCCAATTGTTTTGACCATAGCTGACAAGCGCACTAGTTAACCACAAGCGTTTGTACGGGTCATTGTCTTGAAGCCATTCCAACACAAAAGTGTTCTCTTCAAAGTCATTCACACTAATTAACCTGGAATTGTATGTTTCGCAATAGGCTGAGGCATTAAAAAAGTGTGCCGAGCTTGATCTGACGAATTTGTAACAAGAATGGGCATATGCAACCCAGTTTCTTGGACATTCATTTGTGTTGAAAGAGTGAGCATGTCCACATGAAGAAGTCGTCAAGACAAAGGCAAAAATGACTAAGATAACTGAGTTACCCAAATTGGATTGCATTATGTAATAGAGAGTTCGGGTTCGACACCTGCCAAACTAGCAAGTTGGACAACAAAGAAACCCTCCCCGTGCACAATTGATCGTACAGAGATCTGTTACGGTGGCCATGCAGAAACCACGAGGCCGACCGCTGGCCATCGTAACATGTCTTGAGACGACACTGGCGACGACCTCTTCCACTTGCCACCACTGGTGCATTAGAATCTGAAACCAGTTTAATTTACCTAGATATGGGCTAGCTATACGAAACATCAAATTTATACTGTAACTGCGGTCAAGTTGAGAAGACTCAAAGCGCATCATCTTCATCATAACTCATCTTTGCCCCTTCGTTTCGAGTTTACTGCATCTCCAGAAACTTTTGTTTCTTCTCTCGGGATATGCGCTTGCTCAACAGGATATCCTTTACCTTGCCAAACCCTATTGTCGATCGAATACTCTTTAAGCTCCGGTTGAGCAGTGAAATAGTCCTTTGCCTCAAACGCTAACGAACCATCTTCGAAAACAAATATTGCCCTATCATCTGATATCACGAACCTTTCGCACTTCATATGATTGTTGGTCAAGCCAACTTGCCAACGCTGGGTCAGCGTCTCCGTTTCTGCTTTAGTGGGATTGTTGGCGACTGTTACAAAAGCCATCACGGTTTTACCCTTCTTCGAAACTCGCATCAGCTTCTCGGGATCTTTGAAGAGATCGGTATTGGAGGCACCATCAGGTAGTTCCATTTGCGGTGGAGGTCTCTTGTGAGGGGGCAGCTCGTCTTGTGGCAACTTATCCTCGTCGGATTCCTCCCATTCATCATAGAGGTTTTCTAGATCTACGTCTGTTATGTATAGTGGGTCTTTTGGCAACTTTCTCTGCCTTGCGCCCCTCTCCTCAGCCTTCTTGTCATGATTTGCCGCTGAGAGGTGACACAAGAAAGAAAATGCCACCACGGTGAGTGCCACAGATCTCATGATTATCTTGTAGTTTCAATTTTATTTTAGTCGTTTGGTACATTACTATTGGAATTGGCATATATACAATCATATGCGAAAGGTTTCTTGGAGCAGTTGAGTGCCCACAAGTCTTCCAATTAAAGCGCGCGGCAAACGATCGAGATAAAGATCATTCCATCACACTGCATGCATGCAATTCCTTCGTAACTCTGACCGCGGTGTGGTGGCCGTTATATTTCTACATTTTATTTCGGGTCTTCTCATCCAGTATACAAAACCAAAAGAAGACTTCAGCGAAAAACCGAGAGATTGTTCCATGCACTCGGAGTGAGAAATTACGTGAAGATATTCGAAGAGAAGTTCAAATAAACTCTCGTCAGTCCTCAAACCTCATGATGATGCCAACTCGATGACCGTTAAATATATTTGCTGCGAACATGTAAGTGTGTCACTTACTTAGACTGTCAGTCCTTCGACGCCCTCATTCAATACGGCCGAGAGTGTCTCTTGGTCGATATTGCTCAACCAAAACCCTATGACTCGCATTCTGTCGCTGCTGTCACCAAGGTGTCCTTGATGGCGGCCATAGCGTCTGAAATGCTACCATAAGTTGACAGATTTTGGGTTGGTTATCATGTCACCAGTTCCGTGTTATACCACGAGAACTGACTTTTAACCAGCCCCAATGAGGTTCCCACGACCTGTCAGTAGCACTACAGTTCTAACTTGAATTCGAGTCTTTCTTATAAACAATACAGGTCACAAGAACTGCCATCCGATGCACCTCACTCACCCCTTATATCTTGCAGCCTATTACCTCTAGATTTCTTGACCTGTGATGAATTAATCGACCTCAAAGGAAATCTGACTGCTCGACAAGAGTTAGGATATGGTTGTGTTAATTTCGGAGGTCAGAAGTACCATGAAGTCGAATTCACATCGACAAAATGCACTGCATTGCCAGACATAGAATGCTTCGGCAGCAGGACATTCAGGAAGGATGGATTTCCGTGTATCAAATATACTGGTCATTACTTTCTGACTACTCTACTCTATTCCATCCTGCTAGGGCTGGCAGGGATAGACAGGTTTTGTCTAGGTTATGTCGGTACTGCTGTAGGAAAGTTGCTCACGCTCGGAGGATGCGGAGTGTGGTGGATCATAGATATTATTTTACTAATCAATGGACAGCTATCACCTGAGGATGGTAGTAACTGGGTGCCATATGTTTGATATGCATTGGCCAGTGTAAAGATTCAATTGTGATAGTCGAGGAAAAATATACACTTAAACCGTATGTTCTTTTCTCTCCAACAATATAATTTGCAATTCACACCCCTTCAAGACTTGAACTTCCCTTATTATCTCTTTTCTAAGTGGATTTTCCTCGGGCATCGAAGTTAAGTGTCTGATGGGACTCTTGATTGTTCCTACGATTTGGTCCCTATTTGCGTTTACGATCCTCAACAGGTCTTCGCTATCTCCCTCCTCGGCGTTAGTTATGGAATATTCTACATCAATTGGATCGGTTGGGACTAAGCCCGCCTTCTTCTTCAGTTTTTGGATTCGGTTAATGAACTCTCGGGCAGTGCCTTTGTCAATCATGGATTTGTCAGGGAGTACATCTAACAAAACCACGATCTTGCCATCGCTATGTGCCTCGTATCTTTGGTTAGTGGCTCCCGGCTCATCTGACTTGTTGCTGCTGAAAGAGTACATCAACATCAATTCCCCATCTTCAAGTTTATGCCCACATATGAGATAGTTCTCGGGATCATTTTGATACTCTTGGAGTTCAAGCTCGCTCATCTTTTTGATGGCTTCAATCACTGACTTAGAATTTGAGCGCAACCTAGAGCCCAACAACTTGATATCAGGCTGAGCCTTGATCTCAACACCAAACTTCTTCTTATCATCCGTTGTTGTCAGATCTTCTACGTTTAGTTCTGACTTTATGTAATCCTTCAACTCCTCAACATCTCTGGCTACATCTTCGTCACGAGAAATCACAATTATCTTGGCGAGTGGGTATTTGAGGGGTAACGTTTTTCTATCACGAATAACTCTACCGAGCTCGATCACTCTCTGCATTGTACTAACCTTCCTTTCAATTACGCGATCTATCATGTTCACGTTAGCTTCCGGAATTGAAAGATGGTGCACGCTTTTCGCATGGGCGGCCTGAGAATCCGACTGAATACTTCTCAGCTCAGCAAATAAAGTTTCAGTTATGAATGGAGTAAATGGTGCCATGATACGAACCATATCCATCAACACCTTGAACAAGATGGACAAAGCTCTCTCACAGTCGATTCTACCCTCGTGACCCTTGAGGCGCTGGCGATTCATTCTGACGTACCAATTGGTTAAATTGTCAACAAACTTCACTAGCCTGGGCACCACTTTGAAGAGATGATACTTGCTCATCTCTTCGACAACAAATTTGATCAAACTCTGGGTGAAAGATAAAATCCAAGAATCCATGATGTTATGAGGCTTGATTCGATCCAAGTTTTCAACAAGAAATTTTTGCTTGTTGTCCAATTCATAAAGATGAATGTTTTGAGTGAAAAATCTGAAAGCATTATACCACGGAATAATGACATCTTTCAAAATGTCTTTCACCCCATCCTCCTTGAACTTCAGATTCTCTGCTCTGACAGCTGGCGAGGTAATCAAGTACAATCGTAGGGAATCAGCTCCATATTTGCCTATCACTTCCATGGAGTCGGGGTAGTTTTTCTTCCTTTTACTCATTTTCTGACCATCAGATGCGAGTACCAATCCATTGACGATCAAATTTTTAAATGGAGGCTTGTTGAATAAAGCTGTTGATATAACTAACAGCGTATAGAACCAACCACGAGTTTGATCGATGCCTTCAGCAATAAAGTCAGCAGGGAATCCTTCGTGAAAAGCATCGACATTCTCAAAAGGATAGTGCTTCTGTGCATAGGGCATGGAACCTGATTCGAACCAACAGTCGAACACTTCAGGTACACGTTTAAGGGTTCCTTTACCAAGCTTTGATGGTATAGCTATCTTGTCCACAATTTCACGATGGAGATCGTCGACCTTGACGCCGCTCAAATTTTCGAGTTCTTCGATAGATCCAACGCAAACCACTTCCTGTTGATCATCACTGATCCAAATGGGTATCGGTGTACCCCAATATCGATTTCTACTTACAGCCCAATCCCGGGCATCTTTCAACCAATTTGCAAATCTTTTCTCTTTAACATAGTCTGGCACCCAGTATGTGGTAGAGTTTTTATCGAGCAGTTGGTCTCTAAGCTGCTCAACTCGAATGAACCAGGAGGGAACGGCCCTATATATGAGTGGTGTATCTGAGCGCCAGCAAAATGGGTAGTTATGGTTCACTGTGGCCTCTCTGAATAGGCGCCCTCTCAGTCTCAAGTTCTTGATGATGTTCTTGTCAGCATCTTTAATATATTGGCCTTGAAAATCTGACACCGGTGCAATGAATCTACCTTTTGAGTCAAGCGGACATGCCGTTTCACCGTCACGGGTGATAATCTTGTAGGCTGAGCAAACTCTATTGTCGTCCTCTCCAAAGTAAGGTGCGAGGTGAACTATGCCTGTTCCGGATTCAGCACTCACATAATCATCCAAAACAACTTTGAACGCGCCAGACTTTTTAAAATTCTCAAAGTAATCAAACAGCGGTTCGTATTCTAAACCTGCCAATTCTGATCCCTTGAACGTCCTCACTACTTTGAAACTGGTCCCATAATTCTTCTTAAATACAAATTCCAGGCGGCTCTCTAAGCATATGTAGATCGTTGAGGATTTTGTATCCTCTATTTCGACATAGTCTAGGTTGGCATTGCAACATAGAGCTAAATTTGAGGGTAGCGTCCAAGGCGTTGTTGTCCATGCAAGGAGATGCTTGTTACGTTTCTTATTGTCGTCCAAGATGGGGAAGGATACAATAACCGACGGGTCTGACACTTCCTTATAGTTTTGACCAGATTCGAAATTAGATAAAGGTGTGGCACAAGCTGTTGAGTATGGCATAACTTTGAAGCCTTTATACACCAGATCCTTTTTGTAGAGTTGTTGGAAAACCCACCAAACAGATTCCATGAACTGTGGATACATAGTCTTATAATCGTTCTCGAAATCGATCCACCTTCCCATCCGTTTGACTATCTTCACCCATTCACTCGAATATCTCATTACTATCTTTCTACACTCGGCATTGTAAGCTGCAATACCCATCTTTGCGACATCCTCCGGACCTTTAATTCCAAGAGTCTGATCGATCTCATATTCAACCGGCAAACCGTGGCAATCCCAACCGAATCGCCTCTCGACATGATAGCCTCTTTGATGAGCGAATCTTGTTACAACATCCTTGATTGTTCCTGCCAATAGATGTCCATAGTGGGGTAGGCCTGTTGCGAATGGCGGTCCATCATAGAAGGTGAACTTCGGTTTGCTTCGATTTAATTCAAGACTCTGTTCGAATATTTTGCTGGTATTCCAGAATTCGAGAATCTGCTCCTCGTTCTTGGCAAAGTCCATTGACATCTTAGAGGCAAATGCTATGATATAGTATCTATAGGATGGTCACTCGACGGAAAATTGCAAAAGATGCAGCATTAGACAAGTGCCATGCTTCAGAACGTCGAGACACGTGTTTGCAGAAGACGTCAATGAACAACCGTACAGTGACAGCCTTGGAAGCTATGAACAGATATAATCATTAGCCTTCGGATCATTATGATATTCATTCTTGGTTTTGAATTTCACTGACTTCCAAGTGCTCACGACAAAAATAAATAGAGTCAATATGTGATGCCAACTAGCTCGAGAAGCCACGAACAGACATGATCATCTAGACTTAGTTTCTTTAAATGTTATGCTCTTTTATCCATGTACTATGTAGTGTATCACCAATAGATTATATCACATCGATGAAAAGCGATACTTCGACTCAAGTCGAGCTTCTCTGGTAACCTGGACAACCATCGGAAAACAAACTCAAACTTTAACATCTGTTATGACCAACTGCAATGAAGAGGTCAATGCGTCAAATCTATTCACCGGTAAGGTTATATTGGCACCAATGGTGCGCCAGAACAGCTTACCTTTCAGGTTGATATGCTTGGATTATGGAGCCGACCTTGTTTATACTGAGGAGCTCATCGACTACCGTCTTAGTTCTTGCCGTAGACTCGAGAACATATTTCTAGATACGATCGACTTTGTTGATGACCGGGGAGAGGTCATCCTTAGGACAACCAGGGGAGAGAAAGACAAACTTGTCGTGCAATTAGGCTCGAACAACCCAGAAAGAGCCTTGAAAGCTGCAAGGCTCGTCAGTAAAGATGTACTTGCTATCGATTTCAATTTTGGCTGCCCGAAAGCTTTCTCTCTAACCGGAGGGATGGGTGCTGCCTTGTTAGAGAAACCAGAGCAAATCAAAGCCCTCCTGACAAAATGTGTCCAGAATCTTGATATTCCTGTCACGTGTAAAATACGTATTCTACCAAATCTGGATGAGACAATCAAATTAGTGAAGATGATTGAGTCATGTGGTGTTGCAGCAATAGCTGTTCACGGTCGAACAAAGGAGCAGCGACCCCATGACGAGAATCAGGTTAGCTTCATACGCAATATAGCTAACTCAATATCAATTCCTGTGATTGCCAATGGCGGCTCAAGTCATATCAAACATTATTCAGATATAATCAAATTCAAGGAGGAGAGTGGCGCATCTTCTGTGATGATCGCAAGGGCTGCAATGAGAAACCCTTCTATCTTCAAATCATCTGGATCTATGGAGCAAATTAACGATGTGATCGACAGTTTCTTGGAGTTGGCAGTTCGATATAATAACTACTTTGCTAGCACAAAATATTCTCTCCAAGCCATGATGGCAAGTCAACGTTTGGGTGGAAAGCTTACCAGCGAGATGCATGCATGTGTAGATTACGACTCATTATGTTCAATATTTGGTAAAGCTGATTGGTATGCCAAGAATAGGATCATCGAAGACAAGCTCAAGTTCTATGGCGATGGTTACGCAGATGCAACTCTAAGAATCCTGTTGAACGAGAAGAAGAGCTCGCTTAAGTCGAAAGGCATCGATCTTATATGCGATAGCATTCCATATATTCCTAGATTCTACGAATTCAAAGCCCCCAAGTCGCTTCTCATGGATAGCGTCAATAGAGATATTCACAATAGGCCCAAATTCGATGTATTTCAGCTCAGGAACCGAAGCTACCATTGTATAGTTACCCATCGCAACAAGTGCTATCTCAACGAGACACCTTCTAGCAGTAAGAAGAACTCAGAACATGCTACGGCCTTGTTAGTTTGCCAACACATGCATCTAATCGACTTGGAAGAGTACAAGAGTCGGGCATGTTGTAATTCCAAGAATATAAATTGACGAAACTCTTGTCAATGTTACAACAAAGAGATGCAGTTCACTTTATTTCTATCGCAGATGTAAATGTGATGTCTTGAGAATTTGGCACTCGTTGATAGAACATGATTTCGCAGGAGCGGCTTCACAATGGTGTAGATTCGGGACGTTGAGCATTACTTTAGGTACAAACCTCAACTGGATCCGGTTGAAAGTCCGAAGAGTTCTTTCATCGTGTCATTCATTGCATATTGAACGGCGAATAATGGTACAACCCTGAGGTAATTTATAGAGAGACCTCTGTAAAGACCCTTAACAATACCGTTCTCTTGATAGATGAGTTTCAAGGTTTTGATTGCGCTCTCACTGAATCTGGCAGTGTCAGAGCTAAGTAGGGCTAGTTGCATCCTTCTTCTAGTAACATCGAGAGGATAGCCAACAGTATTAGCGATTGCGGCGGATATTGCAGCAAACATCAGTCTTGATTGGGTCGTAAGGGTTAGCTCGCCCGTCTTTTTGTCGACGCGTCCGAAAATGTGGGGGTGGCTTTGTAAGGCTAATCTCTTTGAAGAGTCAACGGTGTAAAAGTTGCAGGCATTGTATGGAATCATGGCAATCAAGGTGGCGGACATGCCTCTGTATAGTGCTTTCGTGCCACCTTCGTTCTTGAAGGCGTGTATCATGGTACTAATTATTGCTGATCGGCAGAGAAAACTTGAACTAGCTGCCTGTTTGAGAGCAGGGCCTGGTTTGATTTGAAAGGTGAGCCTTGCACGAACTAGATCAAGAGGATATGTACAGATAACTGCTGTGCCACCTGCAGCTCCGCCGGCTAGTAGTTTTTGCATATGATTTGCTTGGCCAGGCTTAGACCCGAGCCAGGGGCCAAACACATTCTTTTTGTAGAATTCGAAAGAAAAAAACTGTATCCCAGAGTAAGGAAAGATTCGGATCGCTTGGGCGCCATTCCCTTTGTACAACCCGAGAACAGACTCGTTCTTGATCATTGCCTTAAGGCCACTGACTATACCTAAGTCTTTGTAAGCAACACTTTGAGCTTGCAACAAGATTTTCATACGGTCCAAGGGTGCAACGGCAGTTTTGGCACATATTCCAGCAATCCCTGGTGACAGGAATGAATGGATTCAAATGTCCGTCAGTGAGTTGGTTGGTAATAATTTCATCCCGTTACAGCATTTTACTCACCTCCAGCCAACAGAGACCTTGCGGCAATACTGACCCCACTCTGGGATTGAAGTTTAGTCATCGTTAGCTGATTTGAGAGATTCATAACAAAGCCGTTCGTGATTAAATTTGCTCTCAGCTAGTGAAGTACTCAAGTTCTTCCTGATCGATCGATATATGTTGATCTCTCCAAAGTAAAAAAAGTTCATGAACAATTCCAAACCAGCACCAGCGATGAAGAAATTTACATAGTGACTGTATCGCCATCTAAAATAATTGGAAGCTAAATATGATACCTTTTTGATGATCATAATTGCACATCTTAAGCTAAACTTGAGGTTTTCTTTATGAAGGACATAGACGATGGAATAATTTGGAAAAGGGGCCGGCTCTTCGGCTGTAGGCTCGAGCTAATTATGAGAATTTGCTCGATGTAAAGTTGCTATGGCCTCGATTTGGGAGTTGTGGTTGTTGAACTCAAAACTAGAAGTTCTATGATGATCTAGATTAATACCTGATTTTGAGATTCTTGTATCAGAAAAGGAGTGGGAGAACTAGCAGTGCTGCAGGGCATCTGCACAGCGAACAGTTATTTAGGACAGCGCCCGCAAGGGGCAGTCACTGAATGGGCGTGGCGCTGAATCGATGTCAGAGTGAAAGATCTCCAACTTAAGTCGATGAATAGCCAGAGTTACCTTATCATTTAAAACTGGTATGAGTCCATCCAACCATTTAACGATCTCAGTGGAAGTGGCAAGGATGCTTGAACGGCTTAATTGAGCCCTGATTCTCCGTCGGAACCTATGCTCTGTAACGCTGACCACTTTCGGAACTCAGCGTCTGGGTTCCTTCTTAGCTGAATCAGTTGTTTGAGCCAAGCTAGTGAACGTACTCGAAGAAGTTTGGTCGTCAATCATTTATTTCCAGATTGCCGAAACTATCGGGCGAAAAATGACGAATACTCTCATATGGGTCTGTTAGGCTCGGAAGAACGTCTCGCGAGCTCAAGTTTGAAGTCTGAATCTGAATAGATTTAGAATAGTCCATCAACATTGTTTGTCTCATGGTCGATGTTAATATCGAAGAATGCCGGTCTAGTTGGTAGACCTGGCATTGTAGATATCTCCCCAGCTAAGGCGTACACAAAGCCTGCACCTGCAGACACCTCGACCCCAACGATTGGGAATGTGTAGTTGGTTGGGGCTCCCTTCATTTTAGGATCGTGTGAGATCGACATCTGTGTCTTAGCTATGCAAACGGGCAGGCTACCGAATCCGTTTTTCTCTAGAACTTCAATTTTCCTTCTAACGTCAGCGCCAATGCTGATCTCTTTAGCACCATATACCTTGGTCGCTACCATAGCGAGTTTCTCCTCGATCGAGTGACAATCGTCTCCATAGAGTAAATTTGGTCTATTGTTTGAGTTCTTCTGTCTCGAACAAACCTTTATCACACTCTTTGCTAAATCTATAGCGCCAGATCCACCAAGAGCCCAGTTATCAGCTATCTGGCAATCGATTGCACCAGCTTCGATCGATTTTCCCCTTACATAATTGAGCTCGCTATCCAGATCTCCGCGGAACTTGTTGAGTGCCACAACAACAGGTGTGTTGAAATTATGCACGATGTTCCTGATATGCGCATTCAAGTTCACGAGGCCCAAATCTATCAGAGTCTCGTCTGTGGCCTCACCATCTCCAAGCAAGTCCCTTCCATGGGCTTTGATGGCACGAATCGTTGCTACCAATACTGCGCAATCGGGCATCAATTTCGAAGTTCTACACTTGATGTCCATGAACTTTTCAAACCCAATGTCCGAGGCAAAACCTGCCTCAGTCACAACAAATCCGTTTTGTCCAACCAAGTCTAGAGCTATCATGTCTGCCACAATAGAGGAGTTTCCATGGGCCACATTAGCGAATGGTCCACAGTGGACAAGAACTGGCGAACCTTCCAGGGTCTGGATGATCGTCGGATAGAAGGCATCCTTGATCAGCGCGCAAACTGCACCAGCTACGCACAAATCATCACAGGTGACTGGTTCCGGAATATCTGTCGGATTCTCAACTTTGGTGAATCCGATAACCATTCTCTCAACTCGACGACATGCGTCTGCAAAATCGGTCGCCAACGACAGAATAGCCATAAGCTCACTTGCAACCGAGATAGCAAACTTGGTCTGCCGTGTCTGGTTCTTCTCAGTAGGCGACTGGCCGATCGTTATCTTCCTCAAAAACCTATCATTTGTATCAATGACTCTACACAAGGTTATAGTATTTGGGTCAATGTTGAGCCTTGCAAAAGACTCTTTTTGCTCATCAGTGAGTTCAGTGGGCGCAAGGGATGGAGAGATGCCAAGTTTCTCGAGGCGCCTCTTTTGTGCATCGGTGAAAGCAAGCTCACTCTTGCCCGGCTTCTGTATAAGACGCCTATAAAGATCAGCTACACTCTGTGTATTTTCATGGAACATTCTAGCGTCGATGGCCGCAGCTATTAGATTGTTCGCCGCTGTGACAGCGTGAATATCACCGGTGAAGTGCAAGTTAAACTCGTCCATCGGCCATACCTGGCTGTAACCACCGCCTGCAGCTCCGCCTTTCATCCCAAAAGTTGGCCCCTGTGAGGGTTGACGGATACAAGCGAAAGTATTCAGATCGAGCCGAGAAAGGGCCTGCGCTAAGCCTATGGTAGTGGTGGATTTTCCTTCTCCAAAGGAGGTTGGTGTTACTCCAGTTACTACGATGTACCCACCCCTTTTATCAGGTAAGGCCCTTGGAATATCGTGTAAAACTTTTGCTTTATACGCGCCAACCTGATCGTATTTTGTAATGCCAACCTCTCCGCATAGCTCAACAATTGTTTTGCCGGTAACAGACCTAGAGATCGCGATATCGCTCGGCACAGGTGTTTTCAATTGTGTATCGATGCGCCTGCAGGCCCATTGACCTCTGGCTGAGTCCTTCGAGCAGCTTGAAGACATACTTAGAGAGGATTTGCCAGGCACAAGTCTGGAGATCCTTGAGATATAAATTTTGAAGACTCACTACCGAAGTTGTCGTATGTTGATTCGATGTTCCGGCCCTTGGGGTCTCTGACGGATGGAAATAAATATGCTAGAAAAATACTTCCTTGGTCGTATATTGCTGTCGACAGTCGAGGGTGTGAAGCAAGAGTACATTATTTTCAATCGAACTGCCTTGCTATTAGAGCTCGAATCAAGCTTTTTCCCCCTATCTCATATCAGATTGAATAGATAAACTCTATTTGTTTCAGTTGTGAGTAGTGTTCGTCCATGAAACAGGCCATTATGAGTATGACTCACGGCCCACGTAGAACCAGAAGCAAAATACCAGGAAAATTCGGAATCGCTAGTCGAGCTCAATCCGAGGAGCCAAAAACAGATAAAATCAAGCTCATCTAATTAAGTTGCACCCGCGTTTTGTGGGTTGTAAACTAGATCAGTCGCTTGCTTGATGAAACTAGAGTCATGCACTCGTTGGTATCACATTAACTAACCACCCGGTTCGAATCCTTCAGTCAGAACATGTAGCCAAAAATCGGTCAACTTCGCAACGTCGCTCCCATACTTTGAGTCAATGAAACATATTTATTTGGACAATTCCACATTGTGCTAACAAATTTTGGGACTATGTCGTTGTCGGGACAAATCTAGGGATAAATATCCCGTGTAATAATGATAGTATAAAAATGAGGCCAGTTGTTTGAGATCTCGATAAGAATATCGTATGAATTGTTTCTACACCTTTCGCTGAGCTACTCTGAGGGGCTTGAATGGGAAAGGACAGAGAGTTAGTGATCAGTTCGTTCGCAAAAATTTTGTTCAACTTTTATACCCTTACCTGAAGTTGCCTGGATCACATTGCTCGGTGAGGAGCCAAACTTATCAATCGCATTTCCATCAATCGGACCAAGAGGTGGCGGATTAAAGTCGAAAGTAATCATCTCGCTGCTCGAATAGAGAAGCATCGAGTGAATCGCTTGACAAGAGAATCTAATTTGCCTGCTAGTCTCTGATTGCTGCTGGCTGCCAGTGGCTGGATATGTTTCATTTGACGGACTCTGAGGATCGTTCTTGTTGAGAAATTGATTTAGAACAGACTTTAAGGGTGTAGATATTTGATTGAATCTAGGCGGCGAGTCGCTAGCACTTATAGAGGGATTATGTGCCGGCAGTGAGTGAAATCCAACAGTTATCCAAGTCTGGCGATGATCCTGACTTATGCGGGCCGGAAAAAGTCGAGTATCCCTCAGATCTAGCTGAGTGTCATCGATGAACCAAACTAACTTGGTATCAATGGAGCCATCCACACAGGTGCAGTTGAGATTCTGTATGAGTCTTTCGATGACAGTCTGTTCAAATTTGGCATCGTCTTCGGCACCCAAAAAACGCAGATTGTTACCTGAGCCCATGTCCGCTTTTGGTGGCAAAACGAACTTCTGCTCGCTCGGCAGCGATCTCAGCAGCGACTGGGTTGGTATGGCAACAATTGTTTTGCTCGGCGGTAGTAGCAATAGTTTGCCAGATTCTAGTGGAGGCCAACTAATTAGCGGTCTCATAGTATCTAACTCGTCCAGGTAGAGGGGTGACTTGACCAGCGCGTTAGCGCCCGGTAAGCGTCTAGAATTATGCGATCCTCCATTGGCATGATGCGCTTGCGTTTGGGATTGTTGCCAGCTTGGATAGGATCTCTGTCGCGCCGTTCGATCGCGTAACAATTGGACGTATTCCAGATTATCAGCTTTGTTAAAATCGAGCACATAATTGTTACCCTCCAGCAGTTTGGTCGAGTTATCTGAGAAATCATTTGCGTCTGAATGTGAGGGTTCCTTTGCTCTTAGACGAGTTTGCATATCCTCGAGCGCATCTATACTGCTCGGACCCATGGTTGAGTCTGAATCCTCGTAGACGTACATCATACTATTACTCTCGGAATTGTCTGCCAGGTTGCTAATTAAATCAGCGGAAAACTTGGCCTGAGTCTTGTGGACGGATGTTAGCCGACTCATGCTATGCCTATGATTTTGGGGTCGCTGACGATGCTGAGCATGAGTGCCATCGCCGCCGCCGTCTGATTCTGCTCCAGCCATGGCCACGAGTTCACCTAACGAGCGGCGCCGGCGAGCATTGAATCTGGGGCCGAGGTTTGTTAGCTTTGAGAGTGCAGGGGAGGCGACGGTAGAGGAGGGCGGGCGAAGTAGGATGAGCTGCTTGCTCCTAACGGGTACATCCCGACGCATTGAGGCCAAACATTTGAAGCTTATCTTGTTGTTAATCAGATCGTCTTGCTGCAACACTAAGCTCAGTGTTGAGTGCGATGAGTAGATACCCTTGAAGTGTTGCCTATACTCAATTGGAGTGACGCTTACATCGTAGTCTAGGGCTGGCAAATTTCGCCGTTCCCTGCTTGCGCCAGGAGTTGAATTTGCGCCTGTTGTTGGCGGAATTGGAAGCTCATGGTCGTTCAGGTACCAACGGAGCCGGGCGGCTGGTTTTGATGGGGCAGAGTTGCAACGAAGCTCAATTTTGTCGCCAACTGCGTAGGAGATCTCCTGTGCCTTTGGGCTCTTTGGGCGCCCACTAGGGTCGAGGATCTCAATGCGCGGCCCTCGGACGGGCAGCGCTGTGGGAGGAGATGCACAAACAGGGTGTAGGTTTTGCGGGAAGGATGGACGGAAACTTAGTTAGCGGATGTGCAAGATTAATTCGAGTGACTAATTAGTCAGCTGGATGAGTCTCAATTCTGAGGCTTTGTAATAAGTTTAGAATTCAACGAAGCATCTCGATGTTGCTGGTTGAATGGTGCCGGCTGGTGTGGCGCGCGCCGAGCATCCGCCAAAGTCTGCTGGCGCCGGGATAGAGCTCGCTGGCTTTGGGTGGCCATGTTGAGCGGCCAGCGGGGGGTTGAAGGGCCAAGGGAGCCTTCTTGGGGTCCAAGATCATGGACAGAGCAAGGGGCTGGGCTGCGACCTATGCTGGATTGCTGGGGCCCAAGTTGTTGGCGAATCAAAGCATGCTGCTCGAGCTGCTGCAGCCAGCCAACTGGCCACGATGATGGCGACAGTAATGGAGCCGAACAATTGAACTGTCGGGTAGCCAGTAAGCGAGCGCGTCTCGCTAATGGAACTTCTAATCATTATATTTATTGCCATTTGGACACATGAGCAAACTTTCCATTCCGAGTGGCTCAATTATTTCCTGTTTATATGTAGCCACTCTTTGGTTGTGTTGTCGTTGGTCGTGTCGCTGTTGCTGTTGCTGTGGTCGGAACTAAGGTAACTAGAGCAAACATCAACCAACTGTCGCCACAGTAGATCGCATCGGTATTGAGAATGATGGATCTTCCACCTAAACTAGTCGCCGCTCAGAGAAACCATCCAGAAACTAAGAGGTTGCAATCATCCCAATCGAGTGGGTAAACTAACTTGGCCTCATTTTGAGTCAGTCAGTTTTGTCCTAGTGGGCGAGTGGCTAAAAACCGCAAAATGTCATTGCGGCTCATTCATTTTTCGACTAGAGTTCCCTATCAAAATCTGCGAGCAAGCCGAGCCAAGCCAAGTGATCTTAATCAACTTGACGACAATGATGGCCAAACCACAAAAGGAGAACGACTTGATTGCGCGGGCTTGAATCGGAAGGGGAGCCGTCACTTGGCGGCGAGAGATTCAATTCCGCCGCGGCCAAGTGGCCGTTTGCCGCCCATATTCGCCCGCTTGCTCGAGGGCGCGAACATCGCTAGGCGAGCGCCCCTTTTATCATGAGCGGGGGACAAGTAAGCGCGATGCATTGTACGCTCGTGGTTGGTCAGTTTGGGGAGCCAAGTTTTTGGAGAAATTTGCCGCCAAATTGAAACGACACAAAGATGATAAATTTGCTTGTCCACTGCACGCAAGTGGATCTTGTGCGGAGCCCCTTGCCTTGTATACATGGGCAAAGGCAGAGCTCTCTTGCCCATTTCTGGTCCACGAGCTAGCTAACGGCCAGTTGGTTACGGTCTGGCGCAAAGTGGAACGAGCTCAAGCTGGCTGGCGAGTCTCCATCCATTTGCATTCAATCCATCCAGTCGATCGAGTTGGCAAAGCCAGGAGAGGCTTGCGACTCGAGTGGGCAAGAATAAAATGTCATTAAGTTGGCCAGTGTTTCTTGGCCGGCCCACGACAATCAATCCTCCAGAAGGCGCGGCTTCCACTTTTGAATGGGCTGAGCAAGCGCCCTCAAAGCGGAAGGGCTCAAGGAACAGGAAGTTTGGCGCGCATATCTCACATCCGCTTGCCCGATAGGGAAGCTGGCCTGCGAGCTTGGAACAATCGGTTTGTGTAGTCTGTTTAAAGTGGAACCTCTTCGTCCAGACTATCGGACCGACTTGGTGGCGCAAGCAAAGTTCGAGTTTTTGCGCCACGACTCTCACTAGTCGGGCTCGTTTTCGCGTTGACTTGCATCATGATATTCAAATAATCATTGATCATTTTTGTCCTCGCCGCATCCAGCTTGCGGAGATCAAAGCAAGTTGGGAGAGATCCTGAATGGTGGCCGTCGCAGAGCGAAAGTTTGCCAAGTTTGGCCGGCCAGCCGGTCAGCCAGCGGGCCGGACACTTGGCCTAAGCTCCAATTGTCTAATGGACTGCTTGTCGAGCCTCGAGATGGTTGGCAGATAAGCGACAATCTTGCAAATTGCTGGCCATGCGAGAGGGCCCTTTGTCTCGTGAATACAAGAAGTGAACGGATTGAGATTGAGATCGCTGGAGGGAGGAGGTGGCGGCAAGTAGGAGCGAGAGAGTGGGTTGGCAGGGTAGGAAACTTGCGGTCGTGCCGGCGGCAAAGCCTGACTCCTGGCCGCCAGGTTCAAGCGACTCCGGTTGCAGCATGATTGTTGTTATTGTGGAAATCCAACAACGACATCTGCGACAACAAGTGCCAGGCTCCGTCCGGCTCGCGGTGGCTAGCGCGGAAAGTGGCCGCCCGCTCAACTGGCGGTAGAGCCACCAACGATACCTGTCGGCATCACCTTGGGCGCGGTCCCCGAGTGCAGGCGCAGGCGGCCTAACACAGCCTGATCGAGCAGGTTCCAATTCACGGTGCCTTACGCAGAGGCTTGGAGGGCGAACGCCTACCTCAAGCGGAGGCAACAATTGTTGGCCAAAATAAGTCCATTGCAGCGCCTTCAAGTTGTCTGCTACCTGGATAGCCGAGTTTATGACCACTCTTGCCATCTTCGTACATTCAAATGAGCCCAATAGGCTTGCAAGCCAAGCGGCTCAAATGCGCCGACAGGCTGAGCTTGACCCAGGAGGCGACCACAACAAAGAATCTCCGTCCGGGACATTGTTATCGCGCCACCGCTGCTGTCGCCGCCGCTGCCGCCATCGTTGCGGCCGCTCGCTCAGGCGACAATCCGACCGAGCGCTTGAGTAAAACGACAACGGGCCGACATTTGGACTTCAATCATGGCCTTCCTTTAATGAATGGCACCTTTCTTGGGCTAGCCCAAGAAGCTGTTGGTAGTGGCCAACTTGTCCCCCTTCAACTGAGCCGTTTTGGCGGCAGCGACGACGGCAGTGGCGACAGCGGATAGTGCACTAACAGTTGCTCTCGGATTGAGGAAGAGTGGCTATGGAAGAGACAGGGGAAGACAGGCTCGCACCGGGAGCAAGGCAACGCCCATCCGCCGTCTTAGTCTTGGCCATTCTCGCCTTACGTTTGCATATCCGCTGCCGTGCGTATGCAAAGTTTAAGCTCGTTAATTAGAACAAACTTGTTATTGTTGAGTGTCTATCGGGGCAAGCGGAGATCTTTGCCATCGCTGCACTGTTGCCGCTTCGATTGCCAGCCAGGCTAGTGGTATCTTTGTGGGCACTACTCCTCACGCTCGGCTGCCAAAGAGAAGAGGTAGATTCACGTTGGATTCATCAACTCACCGTAAACCTTCAAGTGTTTTGATTTGCGCACAGTCTCGAATAGTGGTGCCTCGGATAATATCTCGCACCTATAGACGCCTTCGCTATTCACGTCGGCTACTCAGGTCAGGTGAGGGACGCAAGCGAGTTCCAGGTTGGGCGGCGTCCATTGAATGATCCGGGTGGGCGGCAACGGAGGGCGAGCCGAATATGCAATTTGCATACCAACCATTGACAAGTTATTGACAGGCGTTAGAAATCGGCCGACTCCTAATCAATTTGTTGGCTTCTCCGCTCTTCCCTCTTCCCCTCTTTCTCTCGCTCTCCCACGAGCCAATCGCTGGCCACTCGCCTGGGGCCGACTTACCTTTGCTCATGAGCAGGTTGCCCTCGTGAGATTTGGCTTGCTGTTGGTTGGTTCGTTTTGTGCGAGTGGTAGAGGTGGTTAGTTGTGAGCGTTAGGCGGGGATTTTGCTCGTGATTGCGGTGGCAGCGATTGAAACGAAGGCCTCCGTGGCTCTTAGTCCTGGGAGGGCGGCCGGCAGCCTTATCCGGCACTGAGATCGCTCACTGGGGCCCCAAAAGCAATCAATTTTTCCCACAAACTTTAAGTTGCCCGCCAGCAAGTCGCTACAAAACAAGCTTCGGTCAGGCGAGGTTATTTGTTTCAATGGGCAGCTGGGTCTTGGACAGCGGCGCGTTTTGTGCCACTGGCTAACCAGCCGACTTGCTGGAGCACAAGTGTCTAACTCGCTTCCGCTACAAGACAACTCATTATCGGACCAAAATCGCTTGGGGGCCAAAACGTTTGGCTCATTCTTGCTTCTTGTTGGCGACTTGGCGGCTTAACAGCGGCCAGTCGATTAGAGGGGCGCTCAAGCTGGCAAGCTAGACTGTCTGGCTGGTAGTTCAATCAGTCAGATTGAACCCGCAACTAGCAGACTTGGAACACTTTAACGTGTTCAATTTCGCCACTTGCAACAGGAAGCGGCCCGTAAGCTTTTTGGCCAAGTTGAGCCCGTGTGTTTTCTTTTGAGGTCTCAGATTTTAGTTGAAAAGATTGCCAACCAACTCGGCGCGGGCTAATTTATCACCTGCCCGCTGACAAGGCGCTAATGATGGTCAGGTCGGAGCTGTCCAGCGACGAAAGTGGAGCTGGTGGTGTCGTTAGAGACTCGTCACCCTCAGCTCTCTGGGAGCCAAACTCTCTCTTTCCCGTTCTCGTGAGCACCTTGGTTTTGGGAATCTCGTCAGTTCAAGAGGGCTAGTGTTAAATTTTTCGTACCCTCAAGCTGGCGCTCCACGCTCTAGGCTTGGCCCACTTCTCCCGGTGACCGCGCAAACGAACGAGATTGTTGCCCACAAGGACGGGCGATTGAAGCAAAATTCATTAACTTTGTTCGCTCCGGCGCGCGCGCATTCGACCCAATCCGGGGGCCGTCAATCTGGGCGCCAAAATTCAAATGCCCCTCTGAGGCGCGTCAACACCAGCTTGGCTTGTCCGCTCGAGTCAGGCAAGGTAAGAGCCAAAGGGGCTGTAGGCGCCCCTTTCCAAGCTTCGAATTGCTTTCTCTCGCCAATCATCGTCATTTTGTGCCCACGAGAACATGAGCGCGTCTCTCATTTTGGTCAAGTCGGTCCATTAGGGGGAACAACAGTGGCGCCAAATCATTCGGCGGATATTAACAAACAGCGACGGATATTCCATTTGTGCGCCACTTTCTCGGGCTGGCGCCGCCAATGAATGCTTATTATGGCTATTATGTCATCAGGGGCTGCAGCGTTGCTGTGCAAGTCGGAGCTGTTTTATACCAAAGCCTGCTTGGGTTAGATTGTATCCCGCAGACGGGAGTTCTAGGTGGTGCTAGCAAGGGGGAGAGAGGGGAAGAGCAGTTTCAGGGGGGCGGGTGCACAAAATCACCCGCTCGCGACCATCCACAGGTAATGGTAATCAATTAACCGGCTTTAGCCGATTTGGAGGCTCAAATGCTAACACGAGCAGGCAGGCGGGCCCATCGATGAATCAATCAGTCCGCGCGTGACCAACTGGGAGTCGGGATCGACAAGCGAGCCATCGGGGGGGGGCCCAACAACTTGGCCGGCCCGGCTAATTGGCGCTTCCGGCGCGCCCGCAACCAACTGCAATGGAGGGCGGGAGATTACGCTGCCCTCGAATGATGGATGTAACTGATCCTTCCGGCCGGCTACGTGACCGGCGGCCTAGGAGGGTTGAGGCCAACCAGCGTTGGCTTGCCACTCAGATGAGCTGCTGAGTGGGCGCCGGCCAATCGGGATCCTAATTGGAGCAAGTCAAGTTTAGTAAAACGTTCTCACACGGACGCGCACTGTTAGCTTGCTCCAAAGCTCCATCCGCCTGGTGGCGCTCCAAGCTAATTGCACCTCGGCCGCCACTTGGGACACTCGGCCCCTCCAGCCATGATAATAAAGCCAATAATGATCAGCAATGGCCAAGCGACGCAATGGGCCAACTTCTGCTCGTGTCAATATGTCTGTTTTGTCGCTCTAGTTGTCTCGTTATGCAATGGGCACGCAATAAACAAATTCAATATGAATATTGGATCTAGTCCGCAATTCGTAACATTGCCTGGCCTCAACGGTCCAGACTCGTGAGCCAAACTGGAGACAATGAGCCAAAAGGCAAACACGGGCCAGCTTTGTCGTTGGCCCGTGGCTGACTTTGCAATCAGGACATGTTTGAATTTAAAACAAACGGCAGCATTATGGCTCTAGAAGGGGGCGGCGGCGGCGGCGGCCGAGGCAACCGGCGCCGTCTAGCTGCCGACTCAGACACCTGGCCAGCTCTTTCTCGAACCTGGAAGCCCCCATTGGCTGGCGGCCGAAGCTGGGGGAAGCGCGCGTGAAACTCGCCAATCGGTTGGCTGACTTTGAACGCCCGCGAGCATGATTGATGGGCGCCCAAGCGAGAGATTTGGGCGCCCATTGTGGGACACTTGCAAAACTTTACGCCCTCTATCCTGCTCGGCCCGGTTGGCGGGGCCCATTTCCGGTTTGCAGTTTCCCGATTGGTGATATTCGATTCTGGGGTTGCTTAAGCGGGCCGCTTGCGCCAGCCAGTCTTGCTTGCCTCTCCGCTCGCTCCCTAATTGAGGCTCGCCGATTTCCTCCAACTTCGGCTTGAAATTTACCTGAAAGCTCGAGTTTCACGGGACCAAGAGTGTGTGGAAGGGCGGAGTTTTCTTTCTGGCCACTTCGATTGGCTCGAGAGCGTTTTGTTTCTCTCGCAGGCGCCGCCCGATCTGTGGCGGCTCTCCACAGTTTGAGCTCCCAGCAGAGTGCTGCTCTTGAGGATGGAGATGAGACGCATCATTGTGCACCATGAGCGATTGCTTTCGATTGTCACGCCCACTCGAGCTAGTCCCAAGCAAGCGGGCCAACAGGAGGCCCACGACGCAACAGCGGAGTTGCTGCTTGACCGGAAGTCGCAATAAATGCGCCCGCCGATGGGGCCAATCGAGGGCCGCAGGACTGGTGGCAGTGGTTGGCTCGATTGGCCACTCTGCTGGTAGCGGTTGCGCCAAACTAGAGCGCTCTCATTTACATGAAAATGGCGGTCCGCCCTCACCTGGCGGGCGAGCGGTTCTCGTGGTTTTAGTGGAGGCTAGTTGAGTAAGTCTAGCACAGCTCGACTCCAGTAACGAGACGCTGGAGTTAGCAAACTGATAGCAGGCGAGGGGCCCCTCCATCATTGGCCGGCGGGCCAGGATTGCGTGGCGTGATCGTATCATCTCGGCCGGCGGTCGGCGCCGCTAATCAAAACTGTTGTCGTCGTGCTTGTCTTTGTTGCTGTTGTCACATGGCAGCGATCACACGGCGGCAGCGGCGGCCTCATGCAACGGACCTGATGAAAGACTAGCACGCGAGCGCCCCTATGCGCGCGCCAAATTGCGCCGCCCCCTGGAATGGGATCCAGGCTGAGGGGACAATTTTTGAGAAAATTCCCCACAGAGCTAATATCGCGCCTTCAACACGGCGATGCACCTGTAATTTTAAACAACTCCAAGCGAACCAGACGAAGCGAATTATGGAAAGGCGGCTTTAAAGGGCAATTACCTGTCCACAACAGTTCTGCTGGATCCTCTCAGAGCTAGCAGTGGAAAATAATAGCAACAACAACAACAACAACTCAGGCCACAATTAAGAGTGCGAGCGCTCGCAATGGACATTAATCATCTATCGCAAGTGTGGCAGAGCATATAACTTACATCTAATTGGATTCCGTTTGTTTCATAGACCGATATTTTTGGCTCAGCGTTTGGCAAGAATCTATAAAACTCTTCGTCGTCCTTGTACCATTTAATTGCGTATATTTCATCCACTTTGGCAGTCCGCTTTGGCTCCATCAAATCCAAATGGGCGCGATGATGGCTGCAATTGAGCCAGAATGGATCGTTCAGTTTCACAAGCTCAGGTATTGAGACGCTGACTTTCAAAGCTGAAACTTTGTTCTCAATTTGCGAGCTACCAAGCAGCCACAAGAGCAGCAAGTTCAGAATCACTAAAACCTTGCAGGGCCAATCTCGTTGTTGGACCATCTTGACTTTTTGCCGGCTAACTATGCAAATGTGTCCACTCAATTTGGGCCCATTTTCAGCCAGATCACAGCCGGCGATGCTCTCTTCTTGGCTCCTAAAATTTACTTCTCCTGTAAGAATTGAGGTTTGCAAAAGATTAGATTGCCTCCCTGTGACAAGTTCGAGTGTTCAATTAGTGATTTATGTCAACGAATTGGGTGGATGTTAGAGTCTGGAGAGGGCGTCCACAGAGAGCAAACTTGTTCTGACTGCTGCTCGCAGGACCATAAATCAAGGCCCATCCAGTTAGATCTGTGTTGCGGCTCAGTTGGCTTCAACTTGAACTGTGGCAGCAGTATTGATTCATCGGCGAGCAACATTGTTTTGACGACCAAAAGTGAGAGCAAGTTTCGTATTTGTCCAATATTGTTTGCAAACTAGAACACTTGTCAGAGTTGGCCAGTAGATCTAAACTCAACATGTGGCCAATAGGCGACGCGCTTCCAAGAGCAACCGACCTCATGCAATCTAATAGATCACACACGCACACACAAGCCCGCCTGTGTTTGCCTGATTAGAATCTAAATTGCCACCCGATATTCGAGTTGGGCAGAATTGTTGCATGGTTCTGGCTAAATTAAAAAGCCTGAGGGCCTTTCAGCGGGTTGGCTTTGTAAGATAGTCGGAGGCTAGCATCTGGCAGAGTTGGCGCCAAACGTGCGCGACTTAGTGCCTCGCTAGAAGCGGAGGCCATTTTGGGTTTCGCCCACTCGCCAGCTGCGCTTCCTGTTTGCCTGTCGCTCTTGTTCAGGTTTGCGCGGGTCCCTTCCGCTTTTGAGCCAACGAACGCGGGAGTGGCCGCCCCCGAGCGCTCATCAATCGGGCTCGTTAGTTGTTGGCATCACAAAAGTTAGCCCAGCCAAAAGCGGCACTCGGCGGCCAACCTATCTATCGCCTCAACCAAAACTCGTTACCTGATGAAAGTTATTTGGCGGCCTTGGGTGGAAATGGTCGGCCATGAGGCAATGTTGTCGCAAAACTAATGAAAACACACGAGTCAAAGTTCCAGGCACAAGACTGGAAACTTTCCACCTGATTGGAGGAGGCAACTCGCTCTCTCGCACTTGAAGCTCACTGTTGGGGGGGGGGCCAAAGTTTGGTTCACTTTCAATGCGTGGACCGTGAGGATGGCACTTGCTGCCGTTCAACCGCAGCAATGGGTCACTTTTGAGCAAGCGATCATCAGAATTACGAGCCTAGTTGGCGGTTTTGTTAATGGGAGCTTGTTTGTCTTGTTCAAGCATTAAACGAGCGCCCGCTTGTTGGCCGCCTCCATCCGCCGGCGCGGCAATTGAATTAAACTGACCAAAACAAACAATCGCATCTAATTAGAGAGGATGCGTCCCCGGGAGGAGCGGAAGTCCTTGTTGCTTCAATTAGCGCGCACCGGAAGGGGGAGGGCAAGCCTCTTTGGCGGACGTGGCCGTTCAACAAGCCTCTGGAGTTGGCATGAGCGAGTTTGGCTGGTTCGAACGGCCCAAAGCGGCCGCCGCTCTGGCCACCGAAACCTATTTGCCCTCAGCGGGGGCCCCAAAATCCCTCGAGGACTTCGGGGCCCATGTTTCGCTTGGATGCAAATTCAGCGCGCAACATCAATACTCAACGAGCCTCCAAACTTTGCTGTCCGCAAATTGAATTCAAGAACTTGTGATCCATCGAGGATGGAGCCGAGAAGAAGAAGAACAACAACAACAGCTTGAGCAAGGGCAACCAGGCAACGCATAAGTAAACCATTGGGTTCAGCACTCAAATGGCCCGCGCCAAGTTCAATGTGCTATGGACGCAATTTTGCCATCCACCGGATTCGTTGGGGGCACCAAGCGCGAGCTCAGAATGGAAATTAGGCATTGAGGTTGAAGTTAGGCATTGGATTCTAACTGGGCTAGTTTGCGCGACTTAAACTCAAACATCCCACTTCTGATGTTGGACGGATGATCATAAACGTGAACCCCACAACGATAACAACAATAGCCGCTCGCCTAAATTTGGATCAACTTGTTATGTAATCGCATAGTAATAACTGAACGTTTTATGGTCTCTCAATGGACGGACGGCTTTTGCAAGGCTGACCGGCCTCGAGGTTTCGCAATCTCGCTAGCCAGCTAGCTAACTGGTGGGCCGACGAGGGGGCCAATTTGGATGAAGCCGTCAAGAGAGCTGCGTGCGTTTGGTTTGTTTCGTGCGCTTCACTTTAGCTTGTGCAAACGCACTTTTCTGGCATGACATTCTCGGCAAGATTATGCCGATCAAGTTGTTTTATGGCCACAAACTGGTCAATCGTGGCCAGACTTCACCTAAGAAATGGGCCTCCTCCGCGCAACTGAACCAACGAGGCGTCGAGAGGATTCGGACGACACTTAAGCGTCTGGCCATTTTATGGGCCCAAAGAGGATCGTGCAGGAACTCGCACGCCGGGTGCCCGGACAAAAGCGACTTACCCAATTTCTCAAATTTTCCGCCGCCTTTTGCTTGCTGATGTTCTCGATCAATCCTTGAGACCATCGTACAGGTCGATTTGATTTCAATCGACGACTAATTCTTCTCCCTCAAACTTCCACTCGCTCCTTGACACCGAGGATCCAAACCTAACTTGTGTCGCTTCCGCTCGCTTAGCTTTGGGAGCCATTCGCTCCCTAAAACGCTCGAAGCTCTCTCTCTCTCTCAACCTTCCCCTCCTCTCCAATCTCCAATGTGCTCACTCTACCTTTAGGTTGCAGGCGACTAACTCGAGAAGTTCATGAGCACTCTGAGCCTCTTGTTGCTGAATGTACTTCGGATCTCTCCCAGATTGAGTGCTCCAGTCGGCGACCGAGCTCATAGTGCGCATGCACTCATCGCGCAGTCGAGATCCCGAGATTCACGCTCACGACGCCATCTGTTATCCCTCAACCGACTGGTAGGAAACGACCACTCTCAATCATCAGAATCTGATCGAGAATAAAGTTGAAATCTGGTCTGAACATTGAACCGCAAACCAAAAACTTGAGCTCCAAGAGCATCGACATTTGTCAACGAAATCCGACCCTACATGAGTGCTGATTAATTAACCCCTATTCAATGGTTCACTGTGGGAGATTCCGAAAACTTCCGGGACTCGACTCCGTTATCGGGACTTGAAAGAGTTGGGAGTAAAGCTTCAAACTCAGATCTCCTTCCTTTCTCCCTAGTAATCTATAAGAGGCTAGTTTAGAGGTCTAGTGTGTGCCGCAAAGGCTTCACTGGCATGACACGAGGGTCTCAACCTCATCTCACGGTGCAGATTTCAAATGCAAGCCCTCAAGTTGGAAGTGTAATTAGTTTTGCGAATGGCAGCGACTTGCCCTCCTTGATTTGGGTCAACACTTAGTAGGTGGTTGTGCCACCTCAAAAATCCAAAACATTTATACCCGTCCACTTCGAGCATTCAGTTCTGAGTATGAAATGGACGAAAATCAGAACTTGGGAAAACAGAAACTAGCGCACAGATTCGGCCTTGTTTAGCTATGCGCAAGCATCGCAGAGTTCCCTGTACTAACCTGCTGAGCTTAGTTTCCACGATAAATATCGCCACAAGACTTCGAAACTCATAGTTAACAATTTTAAAAGCTCGATCTGTCAGTTATGTCAGCGGTTAAAAGGGTTGCCAAATCACTCTCTAGACTAGATCACCGAAGCGTAGGTAATAGACAAAACTTATTCTTCTTCGACGAGGCCAGCACGGGTTCGTGCTTCTTCAAACCACGTGGAGCTCACATTTACAACAAACTCATCAGCTACCTACGCAAGGAGTACAAGCAGCGCAATTATGAAGAGGTTATCACTCCAAATATATATGACAGAAGACTGTGGGAAACGTCCGGACATTGGGACCATTACAAGAATAACATGATTGGCTTCCAGCTCGGAGAATCTAACTACGGTCTGAAGCCCATGAATTGCCCCAGCCATTGTCTCATGTTCAAGTATGATGGGATCAAAAACAGCTCCGAGCTGCCGGTCAGGTGGGCCGACTTTGGCGTCTTACATCGTAATGAGCAGTCTGGTTGTTTGCTCGGCCTTTCAAGGGTTCGCAGATTCCAACAGGACGATGCACACATATTTTGCACTCCAGACCAAATAGAATCGGAGGTTGAGGGATGTTTACAATTCGCTAAAGAAGTTTACACCAAGTTCGGATTCACCTTCGACATGGAACTCTCGCTCAGGCCTGAAAGCTATCTTGGTTCATCCGAAATCTGGGACAAAGCCGAGAACTCGTTGAGGAAGGCACTCGAGGGAGCCAAGGTGATTTGGCATGAGCGTAAAGCCGAAGGTGCTTTCTATGGGCCAAAGATAGATATGGTTGTCAATGACAATTTGAATCGACGTTTCCAGTGTGCAACAATTCAGCTAGACTTCCAGCTACCGGATAGGTTTGAGTTGGTTTACAAGAATCTAGAGAGCAAATCGTTGGAGAGACCAGTGATCATACATCGTGCCATCCTTGGATCTATAGAACGATTTATTGCAATGTTCGCAGAAAATTGCGGAGGTCGTTGGCCGTTTTGGTTGTCGCCCCTCCAGGCAAAGGTCATACCCGTTCACACAAACTTTAATAGTGAGGCCAAAAGGGTTAACACGGAGCTGAGACGATCTGGTTTCTTGACTGACTGTGATCTCGGTGAATCAACACTGAACTTCAAAATCAGGGAAGCAGCAATGTTGCCCTACAATCTTATCCTGATAGTAGGACCACGTGAATCCGTTTCAAATAGTGTCAACTGTCGCATTACGAGTTCAACACATTTATCTGACACTGATTGTGATAGCTCTACTGGCAAAGGCAAGCTCTCGGTTCATAATATAAATATCACCCTTCCAGAGTTTGTGAACCACTTGAAAGAATTTAACGAGCGTCAAGTTGATCGCGCAGATCTCGAGTTGCTCAGGCTAATTAGTGATAAAAATCGTTCGTAATATCAGAGAACAAGAATTGTCTGGTCCATGTTGACACTTGTGAACTGTTGTTTGCGACTCAAGCTAATCGTTGTCCACCAAATCACAAAGATAGCTCATATTCGCGAGCGACAGACATCTCGTATCTGTGAAATCAAATCACCCTTTAACCACATTAGCAAATCAGTCAAGAGAAAGAAGAAAGATGATTGCTTCTAGTCTCGGGTGAAAAATGAACTCGCGGTGTTACGAGTTGGAAAAAACAGCCTCAGGCAAGACCATAGACTATCGATTTGCACCTGCTTTGTGGTGCATGCGCCCTTATAGCGAGCGGACATAGCGTCGTTGCATGGACGCGGTGCGCTAGACAAACGTAGACGCATTCGTCCAGCGTTGGCCGTGCAGCTTCGCCTCCATCGAGAGTACTGCTAGCGGCATTCATGCAAGAACCGCCAGAACTACAGCATGGAATAGGCCTCGTCCAAAGCTGCCATTTCAGCATCGTGTCGCATAGGATGATGCGCTGTACTAAGGCTACGATGGACTAGAATGCGATGAAAGAGCGGTCGGTTGGATAGCATGCCAGGTTACAGGCTCTTTGCTCGTATCGCAATAAAAGTCAGCGTTGGAAGGAGAAACCACGACGCACCTCGCTCGTGTATTTGCGCACACGCCATCGGACTAGCTCGCCGCTTCATCGACGCCCATCGGGCTCTTCCGAACTCTCTCCCTATTGTTGATATCAATCGAGATAGCTCGAGGACACGGCGTTAAAAAGTGTGCACTGTCCGTGGTTCAATCTACGGAGGAGTCGAATATTGAGCGGGAAAGCGTAAGAAGATATTCAAGAGGAGTCGCACTGAAAGTATTGGTGCGTTTTAGATAAATGAACAGATTGTTTCATCCATCGTTAATGCAACGCATGTTGTATTCAAACAGTGGACAAGACGACAAACTAGTCCAACAACGACAAACACAGACGACGATATGAGTATAATTAGTGTTGTAGATTTAAGAGGAGCATTATACCAATCTAACCGCAACTGTAATCGCCATCAGCAGCCGCACCAGCCTAAGCGCCAATATCCCGGCTTAGGTCCAAGCCATCACATCACCCAAATTAGTCCCGCTGCGAGTGTTATAAAATCAACACCTTCGTTACTATTGCAATTACATCAACACCAGCATCAGACACGCCAACGTTATGGAGAGACCGAGCAAAATCACCTGCAGCGGCCGGTCTGTCTGAAACGGCAGCCGCTCGCTCGCTCTTAGGCGCCAACTTCGACAGCCGCCCAGTTGTTGATAATTGTGGAAGTGGTGATTGTAGTGATAGGCGCTAGGCTAACATCCTACCGATAGACATCTTTTGTTGCGATTGTAATTAGACATACTTACTCTGTTATTTATTCAACTTTTCCAACTCTCGCAAAGCCGATACATCTCCTCTATTCATCCTCGGTTGCCCTCGAGCTTGAGCCTGCGCGGTGGATCTGCAAGCGAGTAGACTCGGCTGAACTGGCTGGGCGGTCGGTAGTCTGGCCGGCTATCTGATAGGCAGGCGGACACACTCAGATCTTACGCGTACAAGAGTTGAAAGCTCACGGCGAGTGGAAAATCCATCATTGTGTCGTTTGTTGAGGGCGAGGTAGGAAATCTTAAATCAACTCGCCCGGCCAAAATGGACGTCAACCATAACAAACGAGTCCACAAGCTTGTGCTTACGGGTGGCCCATGCAGTGGTAAGACTACCGGCCAAGCCAGACTCAGCACCTTCTTTGAGAACATGGGCTGGAAAGTTTTCCGCGTACCTGAGACCGCAACACACTTGTTGTCAGGTGGAGTGGAGTTCAATCAAATGGATGCGGATTGTGTTGAAGAATTTCAAGAGGATTTATTGTTATGTATGATCCAAACTGAGGAGACTTTCTTCAGATTAGCGCGAAAATGTGAACAAAATTGCCTTGTTATTTGCGATCGAGGTACTATGGACGCGAGAGCTTACATGTCAGAGGAATCTTGGGATCGTGTCTTGAAGCGCAATGCCCTGAACGCTGTCGAGCTCCGAGATAACCGCTATGATCAAGTTGTCCACTTGGTTACTGCCGCAAACGGAGCTGAAGACTTTTACAACACTGAGGACAATCCCATGAGAACGGAAGGTTTAGAATTGGCTAGAATGCGTGACCAGGCGACTGGAGAGGCGTGGATCGGGCACCCTTACTTGGAGATTATTGACAATTCTACAGATTTCGATACAAAACTCAAGAGGCTTATCGCCAACGTTTGCTTGAAAGTCGATATTGATGTAGGTGATAGGTTGGCGCGCAAAAGTAAGAAGGTCAAGTTTTTGGTCGCGAATATGCCTTCAGACGTTATGTTTCCCTCGTATCAAGATTTTCATGTCGTTCATGAGTATCTCATTTCAGCTAATCCTAAGATTCAACTTCGTCTACGGATGAGGGGCCAGGGCAACACTTATAGTTACCAGTACACTGTTAGACAAGCACGAGCAAACAACCAGGTTGTCGAGTTGCGCAGACAAATATCGCATCGTGATTATCTAAATCTACTTGCTCAACGAGACCACAGCCACTACACAGTTCACAAAAAGCGACGATGCTTTTTGTGGCAAAACTTCTATTTTCAACTGGACATATACCAGCCACCCTGTAGTCCTCGGTGCGAGGGCTTAGTTCTTCTGGAGACGTACACCACATTGAAGAGCTCGGAGGTTAAGTTGCCTCCATTTCTCGAGATCACTAAGGATGTCACCGACGATTTGGATTATAGCATGTACAACTTATCGCGCAACCAACCAATCTCAGTCTGGAACCACAATAACTTATATCTCATGAATGATGACAGCCACTAGCACAGTTTGAATTCATGGTTGACCTGACTAGAGAATAATAAAGTCCAAGTGGCGAAGACGGACGCGCTAGTCTCAAATATTAATATGCGCCAACACCGTCCCTATCTAATCACTGTGTCAGTAAAACACCTACGTCTACCTGATCGAGTTGTTCAATCGTCATGATTTGTGTTCGATTCAAACATTCCATCTAGACTAAATCAACTTTGAGTTAGCACGAGCCAACCGCTTGTTGGAATCTACATGTGACAAACCTCATGCACAAGCCAAAAAGGGCATCCGCCAACTGTTCCAACCGAAATATAATAGACGAGGAATCTTTGTCTGCACTGGCCGATATAGAGACTCGAGAAGGACACATTGTGTGGTGAACTATCTATAATTAATTAGTTTAATTGGCTATAGTGCTCTCGTAGGTAGCCACCCTATGCTCATGGTATTCCCTGGCGCTCCACTTTGTGAACATAATGCCAACGCCCTCTATCATAGCTAACAAAATCCCACCGACAAGCGCCGATCCAGCCATAGAACCGACGCCCTTTCTTACAGCTAGTATAGCTCCAGTCAAGGCACCTGATGCAATACTATTATACGGGTCTTCTTTCTGTCTGAAATGTATTAATGTGCAATCTATGGTGGAAAAAAGTCCACCCCAAACAGCAAAGCTGCCACCGATCATCGGTGCCCTGGTTCTGATTGCAGTCCAACTACCGGCTAAACGTTTATTGAATCCTGTGGGCGAATTCCTAAATCCTTTTATTGATTGAAATATAGATCCTCCTATGGCGCCCATTGTGAAGGCTCCGCCACAATCGTCCACAATTCTCCAAGGACTTTGGTATGGTGAAGTGAAAAGGCTGAGGTTATTATACTGCATATCTTGATTACATTGGAGCTACAGAAGCATCGCCGACACTTACCAAGGCTCCCTTGTATATTCGTCCATCTCGCACTGTCCCAATCGGGAGAGTTTTAGTCAAATAGTTGTACTCTTTCTACCGAAAACTCTCAACGTGCTGATAAACTACAAAGAGTGAAATCTAAGTCGGACAATTCATTGTGAAAAACAAGATAATGGAGGTCGACTTTTGGTAACAATGGCGTCTCGGCGGCTGCGAAATGACGACACGAACTTGCATTTCATGGTTACTTTCGTCTCGTGTTCTGCAGCTGAGCACGTTGTCTCATCGCGCGAGCTTTTTGGCTTTCTCCAGATGAGTATTCGCGAGTCGCGAGAGATTTCAGTCAAATATTTTTTAGCACCACACTGTACAATCATAGACTTGTCATCCTACGGTCGACCGTAGGCGACAGTCACTCCCAGGATTAGTACATCGAAATTAGCACTCGAATGCGAATCTCAAAACCAAATACAATCGGTTGAAGACAGTCTAGTATCAATCACCATCTGAATTGGAAGATGCCAAAATTGAACCTGTTCGGTCATGCGTTTATTTGAATTCTGAGTTCTGACTGAATAAATTCGTTGTAGCTCGATCGACCAAAACAAGATTGCGCAATCTAGTCTCGAGCTCGTGATTCTTGAGTATTCTAGTTGCTGAGCTCGATCTTGGAGCTGGTCACTTTGAGTTTTACAGTTCGTCATGATTTGCGTCATTGTTCATCATGGCCATTCTCGAAACACCTTCCTCATAGTTTTCCTGTGGAGTTCGCCAGTACTCAGGTGGTAAGAGGCTCAAATATTGCTCGTAGTGTTCTAGAAGCTCAGCTCTAGATAGCCTATGGTCCTCATTCTGGTCGCCTATCTCCATCAGTCTCTTGGCCTCAGTTTCATACTTTTTGTTGCGAGGCGGTACGAGCCAATCCTTAATTTCGTCACCATCCAGAACGCCATCTTTGTTCTTGTCCAAAAATCTGCCGAAGTTCTCCTGTTGAATCGATAGCCAACTCTGGTCGTTTCTCTCCTGGTCGCTTGCCAGCTCTTGTAGATGCTTCATGAATTCATCAAGACAAATTTTGCCATCTTGGTTAAGATCCATGTCCTCAGTGGCCTCTTTTACGAACAGGTTCCGAAGCTCTTCATCACCCTCGTCGGGATGCAGAAGAAACTTGAACTCTGATTTTGTGAGCAAAGTGTCACCATTTTCGTCGGCTAATTTCCATCTGGCATCAGCTCGCCTCACCATCTGCTTCAGCACTCTCATTTGCGGATCGTCTGTCTTCTCATCATCTTTTTCTGTGTCCTTAATCTTGATATAAGGCCCTCCAGGTTGTTCCGTCGAGGCGAGAATCCTAGAAGTGTCTTGTTCACGATTGATGGGCACACCGATATCAACACCTATGAGCTCCGGATATGTCTGGTTGAAGTAATGATCCCAGGTTAGCACCTCTTTTCGCTCTGGTTCGTAGCCCTCCCAACTGAAAACCTCGTGAATCTGGGGTGAATAAACTAGCCATTGCTTATCAACGTTGTACTCGATGTTTTTCTCGTGCAATTGGATCAAATAGTTCTTTAGTTCTTCGTAAGAAACTTGACCGTCTTTGTCAGAGTCGATTTTAGTCACCATCAAATCTTTGAGCTCCCTCTTGATGTACTCGGGGTCCGCAAGCTGATGGTTCTTGTCACCTGTTGCTGGCTCGGCATCTGAAGATTCCAGATCAGAATCAGTCGATTGCCTCAGATGATCACAAAACGTTTGATGCACAATCAATAGATTTATTATCAATGATGAAGTGATTGAAGTTATCAGCAGCATTTTAAAGCAAGTTAAATCGGTGAAGAGACTGACCGTTCTTGGGTTACCCATAATAACTATAGACAAAAAGATTTCATGCGGAAAGTAAGCATGCATCTGTTCTTGGCTTCTCAGGCCTGGTTCGACTCAGGGAGAGTATTGCATCGTGCAAGATTCTTCCGAGGCATCAATTAAAACTTCAGGCGGTAAAAGGATCATGGTCAGTACAGATAGCCTTTATTGTGCAGAGGAACAAAAATTGTATCGGTCGGGATGGCGTCATACGGAGGATGCATGGAGCAGAAGGGATCGTTCCCAAAACCAACAAGTTCGAGTAGGGAAACTTCGCCACCAGGCAAGTTTGCGGTCAAGATTTATTATGCTGGACCAATACGGACAGTCGCCTTGCAGAAAAGACGAGCGAGGACACCTGTACTGTCAAAAGAGTTCGACGACTCTATGGGCGAGCTGTGGCGATCTGTTTGTAATTCGCGCCAGCGATCATCCAATCAGTGTGTGCTCGTGTTGCGGGCAAATTTCGGATCAGTGAGTGTCGAGACTCCTATGGATCAACATCAAGTCCAACCCTAATCCAGATATCATTCTGCTACCCTGATCAGAACCTATTCCGGTAACGCTGCTTTGTCATCAAAATCACAAAGGCACCTAGTGTTTATTTCTGTAACGGGTCTAAGAGCGAATAGACAGAGTGCACATTTATCTGCTCTTGGCCTCTCGAACTGGGCTCGATTCTCAGTTGCGTTCTCTTTTCTCCTTTCAATCAGCCCTCAACTGCGGGGCGACCGAGAGGTTACAGTAGCTTACACGATTGAACACATGTTGAATAAGCAAACGGACCTAACGGTATTTAGGCTCAATCGTTTAAAACTGGAGCCTCTCAAACTGCATCTAGAAATAGGTTGTTTCTGTTTAATATGAGCCGAATAGAAGTCGTCGGCCCCTACTTGGCCCCCTATCAGACCGAGAGGTACTGGAGCTACTGCTACAACACGTCTAAGAGGCAAGCAAACCTCACTACGATCCTCTGCTAAACAACCCCACTCTTGGGCTCTAGCCCAGCCGCAATACGCTCGTTAGCGGATCTGCCTGGATTCATTTTCGCCTCGAAGCAGCGTAACTACGAGCTGAGCAACAGCAGCTCGCGAACCAGAAGCCGCAAAATGAGATCGAGCTTCACCTGATAGTGGACAACATAGAGGAGCGATCTACCGAGGAGCAGCGCGACGACCTGCCTGCCATAGTGCACTCGATCCTACGTGGAGAAATCTGTGAGCCAAATGAGAGTATCCGAAAGAGCATACGACAATAGCAGCAGGATGTTTTGGTCAGGCTCCTTCATTAGAGGAATCATCGAGCCCAAGCCAGAGATCGTTCTTTTTAATGCTAGCAAGTGTAGGAGGAGAGGTTGATGATTGCTGTTGTCGTGGGGACTTTGATTCTGAATCAGGAGTTGTTGATTGTTCATCTCCCTTGGTAATGGAATCTGCCCGTGGCCTCTTGTTCGAACTCTCCTGACTAGTGGTGTCGTGTTGCCGTTTTTTCAAATTAATAATTCCTTTGTCCACAGCTGCCTCTATTATATCATTCAATTCTAACCGTCT
>Ga0209372_1000127_pt1 | contig 57354 bp, 42 predicted proteins | sample AgamicAtPe_FD_187170 | JGI IMG/M metagenome (GOLD analysis project Ga0209372, IMG submission 187170) | Agave microbial communities from Guanajuato, Mexico - At.P.e (SPAdes) (version 2) | ecosystem: Host-associated > Plants > Phyllosphere > Phylloplane/Leaf | place: Guanajuato, Mexico | collected... | reverse complement strand
CAGAAACTGAAACATTCGAACAAGATTGGATGCGTCACGCCAAGCACATCACCCCTAGTTCCTACAACCAACTCCAAAATGGGTCTCGTGGAAGCTCGTCCTGTCAGAATGATCGGCTTGCCCTCACCTCCGCGGCTCATGAAGATCTTGTTAAATCTTCATCTCATCGGAAGTCACCCTACTCGTCAATCAAGTCTGCAATGAAACTCAAAAAGAAAAAGAAGACCAAAGAGCCAAAAGACTGATTAGAATAGGATTAATTTAGACGAGGAGATCATAGATATGGGTCTCCCGGGACCAAACAAAATCAGTGACAAAAATTATATCTACGCTAGCTTCTGTCCAATCTAAATAACAGGCGAATAACCTGAGCCAGGGCCTTCAAAAACGAGCTCTTGGAAAAGGCATCGGAATCCACTGATATCCTGAACCTAGTTTATAACGAATGAAGTAATTGGATCGGATATCTCAACGATAATGCGTCCCACCCATGAGCACCGAGGTCATAGCTCTAGTTTTCAAAATCAAATGCTTCTCAGGATGAGAAGCAAACCTCTTGATGGCTTTCAAACTGAGGAATTTAGCCAATCCATTTCACATGTTTCACGATGAGATGATCTAATGTAGCTGGATCCCAGATGAGGCGATAGTAAGTCGGTCTATTTATGAAACGACAGAACCGTTCTGGCCAGCCTTGGTCATTTCTGGAGATTATAATCGAAGTTAGTAGGAAAGAAACCATCGATTATATTTGTTCTTCGCTACTTGCGTTAACTGAAGAATTCGGACCACAAATTTGGTCGCCAAACCTTGCACTAAAACACCATAAAACGAAATATGTCACGAATGAATTCTATAATCAAAGTTTTTGAGCCATCACGACCGTTCTAGTACTTTAATAAATCAGCACAAAACGAATACAAGTCAAGACAGCCCACCGTCTCACATTGCATTTGTACTTTCCTTTTCGAGCTAGATGTAGGTGGCACAGTTGGCACCATATATCAGACCTGCAGGCTGCTACAGGTTTGTAACATGATTTTCAGGCTGACGATTTAACAAATTTAGCTAGCAGGAATGCATGACATGTATCACAGACCCTGACAGGTTTAGCCGATGATGCTAATTCCATCTTATTATCTGAACATGTCTGACAGAAAACATTGCCGCACAGTCGGCAATGATGCTTCCGGCGAGTAACGGAGAACGATTGTTGGCACAAGACACAACTTTTTGCTTGCTTACTGTCTATCCATTGTGAATCTAAGAAGACGGCTGAATTTTCCTTAAGATTTTCCACCTCCAAACGGGATTCAAGTAATTGTGTTCCAATTTCTTCGAGGCTCTGCTCATAATCGCGGCAGCGCTTCGCTAATTCCTCGGTTTGATCTTTGAACGGTTTGACGAGTTTGAGTTCTTTTTCCAAGGAGGCGAGTTTCGTCGTCAAGGCAAGTATCTCAGCATTTTGGGTCTCAACAGTTACCGAAGAACTTTGTCCGCTCTCCCTCTCCTTCTTGAGTTCGTTATTGATCTTTTCGTTGTAGTTTTTGAGACTGGCGATTGTTTTCAAAGCATCCTCGAGATCATTAGTAACTGATCTCAGGGCCACCTGTTTGTCCTGCAAACGACTGGCCAGAGTCTTGTTCTCTAGCTTCCATTTATCTAAACTTGCCTGCAAGTTCGAAACGCTCTTTATCCTATCTTTCAATTTATTATTAGCATCATTCAACCTCTCGTTGAGATCTGATTGGAGCTTTTTTGAATCATCCAATGAAGTTCTTAAAGACTCTACCTGTGCTTGCTTGTCCCGGATATCCTTTTCGTAAATCTTTATCGTGGTTTCTTTATCAGCATTCATTGTTGTCTGGATGTCTAAATCTCGCTCTAACAATCTTATTCTATCTAAGGCGGCTCTGTAACTAGCCTCGAGTATACTTGCTCGCTCTCGGAGACCATTTAATTCTTTTCCTCGTTCGGACAACTGCTTTTGCAGCTCTAGATTGCTTTGCTGGGTAGAGAGACTAGGTTCGGATAAAGATTTGGTCTCCACGTTTGAGCTGGAGCCGCAGCTAGCCTCTTTATGATCATCTTTCAAATCACTTCCGTCCTTTTCATGTGTTTCGTCTAGGTCAACTTCGGGGACATTCTCGATTGTCTGATCGTTTGGTTTTTTAACATGGCTGGCGGCGACCTCATCGCTTGCACTCGATGACTCGAATATTTGTTTCAGATGATTATCGGAATTCCCAATGAGATTTTTGATCGCATCAGTTATAGATGAGCTGCCAACAGCATTTTGTCTACCATAAGATGGATCATTCTCTCTCTTCTCGAATTTCTCGATCTTAGCTTCGCTAATCTTGACCTCCATAGCAAGCGTGCTGTTCTGTTCCTCCAAGAATTTGATCTTCGTTTGAAGGTCGTGAATTGTGGCCTCGAGTCGCTTGTTCCACTCTTCTAGATAATTTTTTTGATCTAAGACGGTGGTCAAATTCTCCAAACCGAGATCTGCCCGACTTTCCACATCCGAAGTATCAATATCAGAGTCAGTGCTGCTTGCTACTCTCAAGTATGGACTTAAATCAATGATTCCATCCATCATGTCGAAATTTGCATCTTTGACAAAAAAGTTGCAATCAATTACATTGACGCCAATGATCAGACCAGCGAATACGTGGGCCTCATCATTCAACATGAATGCGTAATCATGATATACGTCTTTTAGTAGAGTGTTCCGATTCGCTAACAATTCGTTGATATATTCAGGTAACTTCTTTTGCATCATTGCCAACCGCATCCAGGCCTTTATCTTACCGTCGGGCGTCTTAGTATTAGCGAGGGATCTAATTGACTCTGACATCAAGGTGGAATCTTTAAGATATTTTGGCAAATTATCAAGAGCGTTCCATAGACTAGCTGATCGATTTGATAATAGATTCTGCCTGAGTCCATGTTTCAAGACTCGATCGATGAGAGTGAAATAGTTGTTCAGATGAACTGCATTTTGGCAATCATCGATAGTGCGGCTCGCCAAGAGTGATGACGAGATGAGATCTCTAACTATCAGTTTAGTTAGATTGATGAGATTTTTGCGCTCAGTAGCGGCTTTTTTGTTGAATATATCCTCCCTAGTTTCAGCTATTTGACTCAATTTAGTAGAGGTGGACCCCGTCTCTATAATCAGACTACTTGCATGGTTATTTGCGTTAGTGGACGAGTTTAGGGTAAAATTGGACGTGAATGATGAGAAGGCGCTAGCAATACTTGATGGAATATTTGTGCTTTCTTTGCCATCCGAGGAGGATTGTAATCTGGACAGGAAAGTGTCAGACTTCTTGAGCCTAGATTGGAAAGAGCTGTTGAGGTTTTCGGAATTTGAACGCGGCTTTCCGGATACCGAGACGCTCCCTGGATTGCCCTCATCATCTGAATCCATGTTGGTTTTAGCTGATGATATTATCTCAAACGACTGATCCAAAGAACAATCACTGATAGAACTTCCTGGTTCGTTACGATCATCAGACGAATAATTCTCAGTCTCCTGACACTTGTCCTGCTCAGTTGATTTAAACTCGATGGCCTCAGGCGTATCAGCACTTCGGCCGATCATTAGTCTTGCTGTCTAGTTAATTTGCTGCAACGGATCATTAATAATACCAAATGACATACTTGTTTTTCAACTCTTGAGAATGATCTCATTTTAAAAAGCGGTAGGCATCATCGGAGCTGTGATAAAATCAATTTGAATAAGATTGAGCAGCTATCGTCACTACGAGAGCAACTCGGATGATGAACCTTATTTATCTTAGTGAGAATCCTACGGAAAGGCATTCATTGTGAATTTGTTCTTAAAAGATGAATCAAAGATACCGTAGGGCAGAAAATCTCGGGGAGGCAGATTTTGCTCATTTGTCCAACTGTCAAAGAAGTATCATAACAATGTGATAGCTTTTTTGAATCTGTCTGTACATGCTTTAATCCGCGAGCATTGGAAACTGAGCGCATGGACCCAGGTAGGCATATCCACGAGTGTATTAGATATATACAATGCCATGATATCATCTAGTCGAGAGAATTCAATCACGCCTGAAATAATCAATATCCTCCCGACTTACCCTACCTCGGCTATTTTCACCTTCAGCGTGTCGAAACTAGCGAGGTGGCTAATATTATTACGCAAGCTCGAGCGTCTTTGTTCGGCCTCAGAGTTAACTCCAAAATCCTACGGGACTCGACACTTACTAAATCGAGTCTACTCCAGTCGGCCAAATTAACCCAAAGGCGATTGTGGACTTCTACTCTGCAATACTTAATCGCACGCAAGTTCTTAGGTAACTCGACCAATCTAATGATGACCCGTATCTGTGATGGGTCAGGTTGCCACTCAGAGGCCAAATTAAAGTGCCCTAAATGTATCGGCTTGGAAATCGATTCATCGTTCTGTTCACAAGAATGTTTCAAGAGCAATTGGAGCGAACATAAGCTCTTGCATTTTGACGTGAACTCAGGTGATATGAGCAAGTATAACCCATGGCCTAGTTTCGAGTTCACTGGTAAGCTGAGACCATATCCTAGGAGTGGTCCAAGGAAGGTGCCAGACACGATTCAGCGGCCCGACTATGCTGATCACCCAGAAGGACGAGCTTTAAGTGAAGAGAGCATCAAGGATAGCACTCAGATTAAAATATTGAGCAAATCCGAGATTGAGAGCATGCGAGTTGTTTGCAAGCTAGCTCGCGAAGTTTTGGATGAGGCGGCCAAGGTAACAGATGTTGGCGTCACTACAGACGAAATTGATCGAGTTGTTCATGAGGCGAGCATAGAAAGAGACTGCTATCCTTCACCCCTGAACTATTACAAATTTCCTAAATCTTGTTGTACATCAGTTAATGAGGTTATCTGTCACGGAATCCCAGACAAGCGACCCCTTCAAGATGGTGACATTGTGAACATAGATATAACTGTCTACCACAAAGGTTTTCATGGCGATTTGAGTGAGACACTAATTGTAGGTAATGCTTCAGCTGAGCACAAAAAACTAGTGCAAGTTACCTGGGAATGTTTACAAAAAGGAATTGAGATTGTGAAGCCAGGTGTTAGGTATCGCGAAATTGGAGATGTTATTCAAAAGCACGCTAGCCTTCACGGATTTTCTGTGGTCAAATCGTACTGCGGCCACGGGATAAACCGGTTATTTCACACGGCCCCCAAGGTACCACATTACGCAAAAAACAAGGCTATCGGAGTGATAAAACCAGGACACACATTCACAATTGAGCCCATGATTGCCGAGGGTTCATGGCGCGACATGTCATGGCCGGATGACTGGACCGCAGTCACAGTTGATGGTTCAAGATGTGCTCAGTTCGAGGAGACACTGTTGGCCACTGAGACTGGCTGCGAGATTTTGACAAGACGGCTTGCTCACAAGGGGCGTCCGTACTTCATGGACGACAACCACTCTAGCTAGGAGAGTCGGTGGAAACACTTTTAATGTATGCTACAAATAAATCCACTGACTTATGGAGGCGTCTGTGTCGTGAGTAACGTGATATAGGAATTCTATAACGAAGTTCTACTTTAATCATGTTTAGAAGGTCAAATTAAGTGCTTGTTTTACCTTTTATTGAAGTTCCGATTTAACGAATTGAGCTCTCATCGCATAGCGGCAAGGGGCCGCTCTGCCCATCGCGTATAAGAATCTCCCTATCACGCCCTCTTGCGTATCTGCTCCCTAATAACTGGTGCGCGTTTCCAAGGTATCGATCCGCATTAGTGAGGGCGTAAGGGCGCGACAATACTGCTAAGATCGGGGAAAAGACGATCAGTATCGAGGGGAAGGTAACGTAAGCGTGAGCTTTAGAGAACGGAGATTCACCTAAAGAGCGGGAGGCATCGAGATTGGACTCGTGTTAAAATGTGCAACCAATTCCGCATCCTCGCATGTTATCTGGTTTGCGAGTAATTTTGAGAATCCCAGCTTTAAGTCCTGCCTGCATTGCAAGCTTTAATAGCCTGAAACCATGTAAGCTCCTGAATGAAACTAGATTTCCAGCTAAGAATGCAGCCCATGGCGACACATGGGCAGAGAGCTAGCTGGCCAGCTAGCGCTGATAACTACAACCAGGCAACTCATTCAACGGAAAGCTGCTCTTGGAGCGCGACAACGACCATGAGTAGGCTGCATGTGGGCCGTATGTGGCAGCTGGGGCTTGATACGATGCCTGGTGGTGTTTGGATGGCTTTGCATTGGCATTGGGGCATTGAGTTCGGGGTTGACATCTCGCGGCTTCACTCTTACCGCGCTTCCTCTCACCCATAGTGCATCAACTCAACTTTTGCGGCTTCCCCGTCCTCTGTCTTTTTCTCAGCTGTACTGCGCGGCAACAAATGAACTATGCGCTGCGAACGAGAAGTCAAAGGAGGAGGAAGAGGAGGAGGAGGAGGAAGAGGAGGGAAGGGAGGAGGAAAACGGGAAAGGCTCCCTCCATCCTCTAGCTAGATCCTGCCATTGGGGCTCAGAGCCAATCTATGTGGCGCGCTCGCAGCATTGCTCGTTCTGTGGCCGCGCAAAACGCAACTAGCTGAGCCTCGGTGAGCCCAGCTCAAGCTGGCGGCTGGATGTCAAGAACAAAAGGGCGAAGAAGCCCGCGCCCCTGGCTACCACTACTCTAGCGACGAATACAACCGATCTAGAAACGAAGAGATGGAGCCAACATGGTGCCCGAAGACGCATGCTTCCGTCGGCCACAAATTCTTCCCTCCGCAAGGGATACTCCTCGTTCGAATCCCCGAGTTCCAGTTATCGGGTTTGCCCTTTGTGTCTTGGTGCGGGCGCGGCTCTGTTTCCGTTGCGATTGCCTGTTACCTCATTGTTTAGTTTAGGGAGAAAAGTTGGTCGCTTGTCCTGGACTGAGCCAGTGTGTTCACTTGATGCAAGTGACGAGGTGAAAATTCGAGCACTAGTTGCGCGAGGGCGACCGCGCTGCTATAGTGCAAATGGTGCAAAGCGCGAGCATCTATCCACTCTGAGTCTCCTCCTTGAGGGTGCCCGTTGTTAGCTTGCGCCATCCCAGCCTCTTTACTTGGGCTCAAATCCAAGTGGCAGCGACACACAATTTTGTCAGCTTGAGCCAGTGATATAAGAGCACAGCCAGCTCGGCGGCCCAACTTTGCCAGGCTACAGATCATCTTTGCCAGCCCCCTGTCCCGTATCTATCCAACATTTCTTTTACAATCTAAATCTGCTGAACGCAAGTGGAGGGAGTTTTCTGGCTCAGAGATGAACTTAGCCGCATACGCAACCCACTGCGCAAAATCAGTGTTCCCACTTGGGTCCATTGGAGCCTTCGCTTTCGCCCAGTGCCTAGCGCCCAACGCCTAGCGCCCAGCGCAACGAGACGAAACGCAACGCAACGCAACGCAACTAGCGCTCTACCCGATCGGAAGCCAGAGTGAAAGTCAAGAGGTGAAAAGGCTCCTTATGGTTCCTCCTTCGTGCGCTCAGTTGACAATCGTTCCTCTCTTTCTCTCGCCGTTCGTGGTCGCTGTTGGTGCTATATCCATCAGTCCCATCCTCAAGTGATCGGCCAAGGAGGGCGGCCGCCGATAAGCATCCCTTCTCTCTCCAAGAATCCATAACCATCAAACATCAAGCAGTTGAACAAGTTGCATGAGAGTGGGGGCCTCCCAGCCGAAATGAGAGGGCCGCTTGGCGGTGGAGAAGAAGAGGAATTTGGAGTCTCTGCTTAGATCTCTTTGGATTTGGCTGAGGAATTGATTTTGGAAACTTTTAAATTGCTACCCAATGAATGAGAGCGCGCGCTTAACGCCAATCAAACTCCACGCCATCAACTACATTCAAATCAATAGTCCTATACAAACCAGCTTTGGTTTTAAGATTTCCAAGATACCGACAGCGAGTGAGGCCAAGCGTTTGCTTTTGCAACACTTTCGCCAAGATCGGTCGCACTAGCGGATTGAATTGCTTGGCAAGCGTTCGAGAGGCTCCACTTCAAACGACCAAGTCCCTCGCAAGACCAGCAAAGAGATGGAGGGCTCCTCTATGACGATTCCCGTGCCAAGCATCGTGACTTCGAGCCCGAGCGGTGGAAGGTTCGACTTCGACGACGGTGGCACCTATTGCGGCGGCTGGCAGGATGGCAAGGCGCACGGGCACGGAGTTTGCACTGGCCCCAAGAACGTGGGCGAATATTCTGGTTCCTGGAACTTTGGTTTCGAGATGAGTGGCGTTTACAAGTGGAAAACTGGCGCAGTCTATGAGGGTCGCTGGCAGAACGGGAAGCGGCACGGCGTCGGCGTTGAATACAACGGCAAGTGGATCTATAAGGGCGAATGGTCTCAGGGTTTCAAAGGTGAGCGATTGTTGTATCTATGAGAACTCAATCTGTAGTGGTGCATGCAGACTACTAACACAAATGTCCACTCTAAGGTCGCTACGGTGTTAAAGCGAGCTCAAACTCAGCCGTCAAATACGAGGGCACCTGGGCCAACGGCCTCCAAGATGGTTACGGCTCAGAGACCTACTCAGATGGTGGCTACTATCAGGGTCAAATGTGTCGCGGCTTGAGACACGGCTATGGAGTGCGAAAGTCGGCCCCATATGGCGATAGCCAATTGAACAACCCGAACAAGAATTGCCACTTCACAACAAGCACCGGCCTCTCAAGTTCCATGATGATCCACAGCAACTCATTACAATCGGCCACCTCCGTTGACCTCGATGATGATTCTCCAAAACCTGAGGACGGATTTAAGCCCAATATCGATCGTACTCTAGCCTCGAAGAATGGATTTGTGTTGGTAGCAAAGCCGCTCGATGTTCCCATGCCCTCTAGTTCGTCTAAATTCAATGGTGATAGTAGCAAGAGTAGCGCAGGTAGGAGAAACTCTCTCACAAACAAACTAGCCTCAGCTCGCATTCCCGGCTCAAATCAAACGGCCTCCCTATTGAGGGGTCTCAGGTTGAAAAAGCAAAAGTCAGCCAGCGACCTGGACGCAATCTCAGGCAGACAAACGCAAGGCGGAGTGGAGGGGCGCGGACGTCCAGGCGCCGGCCAACAGTTGGAGGACTTTCCAGTTGTACCGTTCACCTTGTCGCCAGAGGAACTCGATATAACTGATCCAACAACAGTAGAAACTTACACAGGCGAGTGGAAGCATGATAAACGAAATGGACATGGAGTCTGTGAACGATCCGATGGGCTCAAGTACGAGGGCCAATGGCATAACGATATGAAGTGCGGCTACGGGGTTACAACATTCAAGGATGGAAGTAAAGAGGAGGGAAAGTACAAGAATAACATTCTGATTGCTGACAGTAAGGTGAAAAGATTTTTCCAATTAGGTAGCTCTAATATTAGACAAAGAATTGATGATGCAGTTAAAATGGCTCTGCAGGCGCAGACCATGGCCCTGAAGAAGGCCGAGATCGCCGACACCAGAGCTGCAACTGCTAGAGATAAGGCCGACCAGGCAACCACTGCAGCTCTCGAGGCTGACAGAGACTCGCAGATTGCTTTTGCAGTTGCGAGACAATATAGTGATTCGCAGCTCGGCCTTGGGCCAAACCAGCTGAGCTCGGGCGCATTGCTCTCGATGGGCCAGACCGAGCCAATGATGCCCAACTTTGGAATGGCCACCAGTTCCCTCCAGATGCGACGCATATCTCAGCAGCAACAGCAGTATCAGCAGCAGCAGCAACAGCAGATGAACCGATATGGCACCAACATGAGCTACAACTCGATAGGAGACTCTGGTCTGAGCAATGATCGCCAGTCAACTGGCCAAGAGTTTGATCCGAATCAAAGCCAGCAACAACGACAACAACAACAACTGCAGTATCTCACCAGCTCGGTCGAGCCCTTCAATGGGAGGCGCGGGTCTTTCCGTGGCGGATCGCAGCCGTCGAGCGGATATCAATCTGGCTCTGCTGTTCGCAGCCAGACTGTTGCCTTTGGCTCAAATCCGTCCTCGGGGGCGAGCTTTGCCCAAACAGCCAATCGCCAGTCCTCGGATCCATTCAATGACCTATTTGACCACTACAAGTCTACGGGCGCAAACCTGGTCGGGCCAACAATGCGTAGGATGCCCATGAAACAAGCGAGCTTGGATCAGAACCAAACGCGCGCAAGCGTACCCAGACAGTTGGGCGGAAACCCGACAAGCGGAGGATCAAATTCAGACAAGATGAAACGATTTAGAATGTCGTCGATGGATCACGCGGACGAGAATCAGCGACAAACAGCTCAACCTGAACCAGAATCCTTCCCAGCGACAAACCAGAAGCAGCACGATAGGAGTATGGAGGACTCACAGTCTGGCCTCTCTAGATCGGCAGCCTCAAGCATGCAACAGTTCAAGCATCTAGTTACAAGTGGCGAAGATCTCAAGCCTCATAGGCAGCAAAGCGAGGAGGAAAACCTTGCTCGGCCGCAAAGCAACCAGCGCGACTCGGGCGGCGGAGAGATGGGCCAGTCGAGCGGCCTTACACCAACTGAATCCTCTTACATCCTACCCCAGTCGACAAGTTCCTCATTCTATGGAAATCAAACGCCCTCACCAGACGGCCAGAGTTCCTTTCGATCTCCGAGCAGCCAATACTATGCAAGCCAACTTCAAGCGACCTCAACAAGTGGCTACTCAACGCGTACCTTCCAATCCCAGTACCCCCATCATCACCTTATGAACCAGAGAGATATTCAATCGCTTGCGGATGAGCAGCTTTACCTGGCTGGTCGTCGCATCCAAGAAATTTCACCGCTAGATAAGACAGACTATGCCAATTATGACTTTACCATGTCGAGCGGGTCTAGGCTATCGCAACGATGTCTCCGTCGGACGGCATCATTAAGTCGTCACAGTCCAAGCAAGAGGTTGGATTCCAGGATGGCGCAGAGCAATTTTGGCTCCAGCCAATTGGCGTCGAACGCGACACAGTGCGGACCACAAATGACTCCCTTGGCCGCGACGTCGACTGGCGCCGATCCAACGAGAGCGCCAGAATTCCATGCGTCCTCGCAACCTTCGAATGGACAACTTGGGTCTGGAGAGCCGAGAGGCGGTCGAGCAGGCAATCACCTCGAGGCTAGGCACTTGGCCTTTGGTCAGCGCGAGTGGAGCATGGACAGTGGCAGCCAGACGTTGGGCTTGAGCCGAAAACCCTCGCTCCAGGTCCGCTATAACCCAAACGAGCTCGGCGGCCTGATGTCGCGCGAGGAGGTTGCTGCTCTGAGTCATGCGCAGCGAGAACAGAGGCGCCTCGAGGCTGAGCTTGCGGAGAAACGATCCAAGCAGCCACTCTTCCACCTTTACCTGAGTCTCAAGGAGTTTGTCATTCGCCAAAAGTTGGTCTTGTCTGTCCTCTGTATCAACATCTGCTTGTTCAAATTGTTCGCCGATCTCATCGTTTAGTCGAGACAAAACAATGCAGACAGGGTCAGTGTATTTTCGCCAAATGGTTTCGATTGAAAGATTGGAGACGCTTGCAAAGCAGATAAGTGGAGGAGGAAATGATATGAGAAGCAGGATGAGCCCAATTGGCTGCGGCGATAGGGTGAGAGATCTTGTGTAAAGAGGATCCATTGTTGAACAAATTACTAATTAAATTTCTCCATAATATCACATCGATCACCTTGTCTTATTTTCAAGCCTATATCTCTCTACTTTCTCCTCTTCCATCTTTGAACAGCTTGTCTCCGATCAACCTTGACGCCTTTGTCCATAGCGTTTGTTGTTGTCCTGGTGAAAAGTCACTGCCTTGATCCATGGCAAGTAGGCTGCAGTTCTAATGTAGATGCCAGGTAGGTTCGGCTCGGCGCACTTGATACCATGCGAAACTGTACCCACCAGAACCCATTTGCTATCGTTCCTTTGAACTTGCAATGGGCCACCAGAGTCGCCCTCGCATGAATCCTGGCCTCCGTTTGCGTAACCCGCGCATAGGAAAGAGTCGGAGATGATTTTTATATGGCCAGAGTCGTAGTACATCTCTTGGCATTGCTTGTTTCCAATGACAGGCAGTTTGGCCACCTGTAAAACGCTTGGCACTGGACCCCCGAAACTAAGCTTACCCCAACCGGCAACCATTGCAGACTGACCTATGAACTCCTCATCCTTTTCAGGCAAACAAATTGGCACCACATGCGGCTGCATCTGGTAAGGACTCTCTAGTTCAAGTAGCGCAATGTCGTTGTCAAAGTTGTTTGGATTATAATCGCGATGGATAATCATCCGCTTGACCTTCTTTACAATGGGTTTTAGTTTGCTCGATTTACCACCCAAATCGTACTCGCCAACAACGACTACCAGCGAACCAAACATGCCTGGCTGACAGTGAGCCGCGGTCAGAACCCACTTCAAATCAATCAGCACTCCGCCACACTTAGTCTTGACAAACAAACCCAGCAAGGTTGTCTCTCTGATCAGCACACTCCAAGGAAACTCGCCCAAGTGCGAGTCTCTTCCGCCAACAACTCGACCCTCCCTGTTCATGGGCCTAAAACCGCAATCTCGTTTTGCAACGTACGGCTTCGGGGTAGTCAGCGCATGGACTTGGTTAATCCACTGGTCCGGCCAGGATGGATCTGAGCTGCCAATCCTGGGCCTCTTGCTGGTTGTCGTTGAAGTGTATGGTCTTGGCGTGCTCGCTGTTTTGGGGCCATGAGTCTTGCTGGATGACCCATCGTTAGTTGGATCTCTTGTTGAGTTGGCGCTCGTTTGTTCGGGCAGCACAGTTGTTGCATTGGTTAGAATATTCGACGCTATTGTAACACTTTTAGAGGATGCAGGCTGCAAACTTGGCTGAGAACCTTGAGGTTTAGTCGTGGTTGATCTGATTGTGGAATGAGTTGATGTCCGCCGAGCTGAGTATTCATCTCGGAATCTCTCGTCCTTTAAAACCTGAGGTGTCACCTTCAATAAGTGTGAGTCGGTCGTGTTTGGCGGATCTTTTGCCATTAGGCTAGCTGTTATAGCGTTTAGGTCGGCCGGATCGAAATGGGCGGGGGTCGTACTGAATCTGGTTGGCGACTCCAATTTATGTGGTACCGTAAGCGTCAACTGATTACTTTGCAAGCGTATTGGTCGTAGGCTTGTGGGCTCTTGTTTTGTAGCGAAGCCGCTGAAATCATAGGTGGACTCGAGTGGATCGACAGTCAACTGGGCAAATGTGGTAGTTGTGGCAACCACAGTGGAGTTTCCCATTGAAACTTCAGTCTCGAGCTCCTTAGGTGGGCTAGTGTTGAGAGCCCCTCTTGTTAGCGGCAAACCAGCTCCACCATTGAGCAAGTCGAGCCCGTGGCGGCCAAACTCGGGACTTGTCTTGTTCCAAGTGACCAACCACCTCGAAGAATTTGGCTTGATTGTTGGAAATAAGTCCCAACTAGAACTGCCGCCATGAAGGGGCCGATACCTGTTTCCACGAAGCAACCTGAAGGTGGAGTAGTTTTTGAATTGAAAGTTAGTGGATAGATCAGAAGATAAGATGGTAGACTGAGATGAGCTGCAAAGCCGAAGTTCTCCCCCTTCCTCCCTCCGTCGCAACGCAATTCATTTCCGATGCTTCTTTTGGAGCCTAGAGTAGAGCATTGTGAGTCATAGCACAGGTAGAGAGAGGATCCGTTAGTATCAGTCGGTTTGTTCAAGTCTTAAATTGGAAAAGTTTTGCATGCCAAGGATGTTGATTGGAGGGAGCTTTGCGTTCAGGGTGGGAGCTTGTTGTTGGCTTTCCGTGCAGCTACATCTCAAATCTAGCCAAACAATATGGATTGGTTGTCAGTTCCAGTTTGAACCACTCTAAGTGTCAAATTTATTTCAAAATCGACCGTTTTGTATGAAAATAGATTACTACTAGACTCTCTTAAAAATGTACAAAGTATTTGCATGTGGAATGGATATTCTTTTATCCACGAGTATCCATTTGCCGTTTGCACGATCAAACTAATTGATCGGCTGCAACTCTTGACAAGATTCTCTTGGCGTTCGCTTTCGTCTCGATCAAGTTAGAACGCCGTGATCTGGTTAATCCATCCCTTGAATGCTGTTATTCGCGTGTAGACGCCAGGTTGACTTGGCAAGGCGCAGCCTTGAGGGTTTGTGAGGTCGGTTAGGTTTGGTTGTTCGAACACACAAGATGGGCTCCTGTCCCATCACTTCGCTCTCTTCCAACTTACCGATTCCCCAACTTATGATGCCCACAAGGTAAGAGCGCCCGTCGTGATCCACCATTGTTAGTGGCCCCCCCGAGTCGCCCTCGCAAGAGTCTCGTCCGCCCTTGCTGATTCCAGCGCAAATGAACATTTCCGGAATTTCCTCCACATATCCCGCGTTCTTGTACATCTTTTCGCACTCGTTGTTCGTTATGATTGGAACGTCGACGTGCTGGATCACATCGGGCAACGGGCCGTCTACTTGGAGCATCTCTGGAGTTAGCCTCAGGCTCCGACTGGATATCTTAAGCACTTTGAGCATGAGATAGGACATCTCTACTCACCCTCGTAGAGACGACCCCAGCCTATGACTGTGGCCATCCTATCGACGTAGCTGTCGTTTCCTGTCGGCACGCAAACCGGAATAATGTTGCGCTCGTATTTGATGGGTTCGGCGAATCGTAACAGAGCCAGATCGTACTCGAAAGTTTTGGGGTCAAACGATGGATGCGAGACGACGGTTTTAACGCGCCGCTCAATGTAAGGGTAGGGCTCCTCCTGGTTGCTAACATCGAATTCTCCAAGCCTGCGAGAGTTCAAGAGTGCTCTTTAGTTTGTGGGGCCGATCTTTAGTTTGCAACGCTTACTCATGGTGCTCACTTACCTTAGTAACAAGTCGGACGCTTTGACGCTGTTTGACGGTGAGTTGTTTCAGTTTTGGCGATTGATTCAATAGTTGTGCACATTTTTCACACAAAACAACAAATTTTGCATTAGTTCAATCACTTTGTTTACGAATTGGAAACAAAACACTTCCGGATCGAGCAACAAACAATCGAGATGGAACAATTGTAACTAGCAAATGGAGATGAAAAATTCGAAACAAGAACGAGGAGTTGCACTAATTCTGAGCGGGTTTTTGCAGGTTCAAGGTGGGAGATTTGGATTTTATGGTGGCAGCGGAAAGCGTTTTGAGAAATAGATAGATGGATACTCACTTTTCTACACAGTGAGCCGCCGTTATGGCCCAATTTTCGTTCAATAGGGCGGCGCCACACTTGTGCAAGAAGGCTCCTTTGCGCCATTGGCGCAATGACACCATCCAAGGCCATTGGCCGAACAGCGACTGGTTTCCGCCCACAATCCTAGCAACCCGCCTCTTACCCTCACCTGGGCCACTGAGCTGGCCCACCTGCGGTCGGCCGCACACTTGCAAGGCCTCCCAGACTACATCGTGAGGTAGCGAGGGCTCTGAGGTTCCGTTTTGGACAACGCTGCCTCCGCCGCCGTGCAAGTCCAAGCTCGAGGAGTTCTGGCTCGTAGAGTTTGTTTTATCAATTTGAGAGGCAGTCTCGCTCGGCGGTGCTGTGGAGCCCGGAAACTTGATCAAGCTCGGCAGCTGAGACTGGCTGGTGGGGATCACGGAGGCTGAATTTGAGCTCGCTGGTTTGGCGGTGGAGTTTGTTTGGAGCAACTGTTGCTGTTGGAACTGTAAGGAGGGTGCAGTGTTGCTAGAAATGAGCGGCCTAGAGCCAGTTGGCTTCATGGCCGCTTGGAGGTAGCTGGACAAGCCCGAGGATAAACCAGAGGCCAGTTTGAAGGGAATGTGCGAGAGGATGGCAGATTGGAGGTTGCTCAGGCCGGGTATCAGGTTGTTGGCCGAGGAGCCGCCAGTCACAATTTTGGTGGCGGCTTGCAATGGTGGCGAGCCCAAGTGAGGTCGACTGGAGTGCTGATAAGTGGCGGGCTGGGATTGGTGGCCCTCGTGGTGTGGGTTGCTGTAAAATTGGCTAAACCCTTGCAGAGAGGGAGGCTCGCTGGTCGGTCGTTGCGTCGGTTGGATTTGGGAGAGTCGGGTTGTGGAGCTGAGGTTTTGGATTGGTACTAACGATGAGAGGGCGACCAGTTGGGGGGCTTGTGTTGTTGGCGCATACGGATGCGAGCTTATGTTTGGCAGTAGGGCCGTTGAAAGGGATGTTGTAAATGGTGTCGTAGTTTGAGCTGAGTTTGAGGAAACGAGGTCAACGAAAGGGGAGACGGTGATTGGAAGTGTTGGATGCTGGCTGGTTGTGCTGGTGGTAGCTTCGTCGGTTGCATTGCTCTTGATTGTTGATTTATTTTCAACCTCTGGATGGACATGAGCACTGGTCGAGCTGAGCTCGAGATCCTGACCCGATTTGTTGAGATTGTGGTCGCTTGAAGTGGTTGCAGTGGATAAGGTGAACTCCTGGTCGCTAGCTGGTTGTGAGCTCTGGTTTTGGATCCATATGATGGTGCTAGGAGTGGAGACGTCAATCTGAATTGGCCTGTTAGTGGTGCTAGCCTGTTGTTGGTGATTGTTTGCGAACACTATGGTGTGTTGGGCCTCAGACCTTTGCGCACTTTCGTCCACCAGATATATACTATTCTGCTGGCCAATCGGAGTTTCCGGTTGCGCACTTCCAGCCCGGCGCTGGTCGCCTTGATCCGGGAGCTCGAATTGCTGCTGAGTTGTTGGCGGCTGATGGGCAGAGGTCATGGTGCTCAAGACCTCCAGACTATCGTCTCGTATGAGCTCATAGCTATCCAGTTGCTGCTTTATCTGCTGCCCAATTGCCACCTTGCTCTCCTTGCTGTCCACGTTTGGAATCGGCAATTCCTCAACGCGATGGCTCGATTCTGAGCTACGGCTCTGATTAGTGGCTACTGTTTGGATTTGGAAAGAATCCGTTTCACCGGGGACCAGAATCTGCAGTTTGCCAGCTAAGGAGCTGCTGGAACTGGCACCAGGTGAGAACGCCGCTGGGTCTGAAGCACCTCCATCGGCATTCCGCGCGGACTCGCCAACCTTTAAAGCGACAAGTCTCTCAGGTTGAGGCTGCGCTGAAACTTGGACAATTTCCTGGACTAACTCTTGGCTAGGTTTCAAGGTGGTAGGAAACAGGCTAGTTGAACTGATCATATATTTGTCCTCAGGTCTTTCGCTCGAACTGCTGGCAAAGTTGGGCGCTCTCTGGGTGGTTGTGATTTGCTGGATTGTCTCCTGGGGCAACCTGCTCGAGACTGTTTTAGCTATCGAGCCCACAAGATCTAAAAGTTGGGGGCCCGGTTCTGGCCAAGTAGATGAAGTTTGTGGGCTAAAAGTAACGGAGCTCGCGGTTTCTCGTGCAACTTTCCTGGCCTCGAGCTGCTGGCTTGTTTCTGTTTCGCGAAGATCGTAAACGATGCCAACAAAGTTGTTATAATCCGGCAACCGGCAGCAGGTGCCTACAAAGTAATTGTGCTTGCAAATGGAGAGCGGAACACCTTTGTTTTGCATACAATCGATTGAAAACATGCAAATTCCAACTTCAGAATGGTTGTTCGAGTTCCTGCATTCAACTGGCCTGATCAACTTGCTTGCTGGTGTAAGCTGTGGATTTGTGGCTCCCATGACTGGATACTCAGAAATATATTAGTCTCTCGCTTTGCCTCAGAGCTGAATTAGAGGCCCTCAGTGTACTTACTCAAGCTTTTGCCAAGTGAAAGGTGAAAGGCGTCAACTTTGTGTGAAATCAATATTTCTATAACAGAAGAAAATGACAACATTACAATAACGACTAAACAAGCTTTACAACTTCGTACTCTAATCATTTCGACTTCTTCAGTTCAATTCAACTCGTTCTCGGTTCAAATAAATAAACAAACAAATCTAACTAACTTGGCCCACCTCTCTATCACATTAGGTTCGCTACTTGAGCACTAGCTTGAGTTGCCTCGATTCTCTGAGCTTCCTTACTCCTCAACTATAACTGGGGTCCATGGTTGTTTTTGCGCGCTTGTAAGTCTAGTCTCTCTGTGTCTAGGCGAACGGAAGGCTCTTGCTCGAAATCAATCGGCCAATGACGATCCAGTAGCCGCACTAGGTCATGGCTACTAAGCTAACTAAGCAAACGTTCAATCATTGACACTTGTCTTAGTTGATGAAAAACAACACGATACTAGTTGGGAGGCAGCGGCTGGGCAGGTAGATTGGTAGGTGGATGGTTGCAATTTGAACACAATGATGCAACAGCGCAAGACCATCCAACGCACCGGAGAAAAGTGCAACCTCATTTGCTAACTCACTGGTGCCCTCCAATTTCTCACTAGTGCTGACCAACCTCCAGTTAAACTTAAATTTCACGGCCAGTTAGAGCGACAGTTTCCGTATCAGTTGCGGTGGATGGCAACGCATTTTAGTGGTTCGATTTGTGAGCAAGTACACGAAACTGGTCGGCAACTAAGGCTACACAAGCCTGGCTCCATCGTCCGGCCGAGGTTTTAGAGGACAGCCCTTCCTTACTATGAGAACAACCACGCAGACTGAGCTCTCATGAAAGCAACATGTGCCGTTGCAACATTTAAGCGTTTGTTAGACTCTTCTCAATCAAATAACGGCTCCAAAATCTCAGCCAGCATCTCACCCACAATTGCTAATAATCTAGTTTTCTTTTCATTGATTCATATCACACACCTGCACAAACAAACCCACGAACAGACAAGCCAGTGTTGCATTCATCGGGCTAGCGGTCAAGATTTGGCTCAACAAGCCCGAGCACTCCACTCACTTCCAGTTTCCTCGGGCCAAGCCCTCGGGCCATCCAGCCCCTACGATACTAGGCTAAACGGACATTATCCGCCCAGCTCGCTCGCCCGCCCGAGCAAGCCAATTTCTAGACACTAACCTCCAGTTTCCTACACTGGAAGCGCCCTTAAAAGACAAATATAAGAGCTTACAGTGGAAGCCAGCGATCCAGTCCACTTGCATGGCCGACTGGCTTCCAAAACTAGCGGAACAACCCGGTGCTTTACCTGGCCACTCACGATGCTCCCCCTCAGCATCGCCCTCATAACTGTCCCTGTGAGTTTCAGCTGGACAACACTAGTTGGGCTAGATTTATTCCACTTAGTCGGCCGATCCTCCAACACTGGATTTGATTCTTGGGCTAATTTAAGCGCGAAAAATTTAGCCTTGAACGGTAAGACTCGTTCAGAGTTGAGGGTGGAGCTTGAAGTTTGGGGTTTCGAATCGGGAGGATCTGATTTTGATAGAAACTTTATTGTCCCATACAATTTTGTAGTTATGCACCTGTGCCGGGTTCCTTTAAGATCTCAACCCTTTCTCAGCGATCACCCTAAAATCGTCTGGTCTCAATGGAATCCACTCCTCATCCGTTTTGGACTTTTCGTGAGCGTGATCGTAGCTTGGTGAGACTGCCTTCTAACTGCCTCTGCCTGACTCAACCGAGGCTGATTTGTTTCCTTGAACTTGCTGCCCATTCTTCGAGGAGTTTTCTTTAATTTATCCTTCAACGAGGCACGTCTATGAGCGAACTTATCTGAGAACTCGATTTCAGACGGCCCAAGCGAGTATCGTTGTTGGGGGTAAGGAATCGCGGGCAACACCTGCGGCTTATGGGATTTGCTCGAGGTAGAGGGGATTATTATAAACAAAGGCTGCTGCTGCTGCTGCTGCCCATGACCAGACGGATAATGGGCGATCGGTGGGTAGCTGGGACCTTGCTGGACTCCATTACGGGCTGCGTGACCAGATGAGCTGGTTAGTCTCTTTCGTATTTTTAATCGTGATTCATTCAAATCTTGATTATCTACTTACCCAACAAGGTACCAATTATCAATCCAGTCAGGAATCTTCGCGAACAGTATGATACTTGGAATCCTGAGCATAGTAACAACGATATAAGGATTACAATTCGGATGCATAGATCGAGATACTCCCTCCGTCGGCCTAGCCTCAGCGACATTTTATCTTGTATGGAAGAGATCAATTCGGAGAAGGTAACCGTTTTTCGTGACTGTGCTCCAACAGAACCCGATTGAAACTCCTCGTTGATTGTGTACAGCATCAGGAAACCACTCAATTGTGACTGCGACTAAAACTGGACCATGTGAGGAAGGCACACATCTCGTTCATCACTGTTTGATCAACCTATTGACGGTATCTTGAACTAATGGAGAAAAGTTGCCACCCAGTTGAGCTGGGGTTTCAACGTGAACCGTTAAAGCTACTGGTTAGGGGTAACCCTGTTTGATAGGACAATTAGCAGTCTTGGCTCAAGATGGTGCTAAAACCGAAGCTGGTCTCTCGAGGCGAGCACCTGTGCTTTAGATGAGTCCATGTCAGGTGAGGTAGGGCCAAAAACGCTAACTACGAACTGTGTCTCAGAGCAAACCCACCAAAACTATGCAAGGAAGGAGTCGAATGATACGGTTGAGGGCTTCCTCACCTCTCATTCCTCGGGTTTAACTGCGCAGAGCGACCACAACCGAAATGCCATCGAGGTTTTTGTTGTCTGGTCCTCCCTGTCAGCAGGTCATTCGAACATGAACTATCTCAATTGTTGGCGTAGCCTCAGCCGGTAAACTAAAACTCGTAGATCAAGCTATCTTGTGATTGCACGCGATACGAATCTCGGCACTACAGACTACTCTTTGATTTGATCTTTGAACTTTCGCGCTTAAAAATGCGTGCTAGACTCCAACACTCTTTCTGGGCATGCGATGTCCGCGCAACAGTAACCACGTGCTCTCCTCAGACACCAGGATTCAGTATAAAAAGTCTAACGCGCTCGTTTACCTCGATTACATTAAAATTGTATCCGCGGCCCCACATCGTAGGCACGCCCCCTCATTAATAACCAAGATTTTAACAGGTTCTTACGTAAATCAATCCATCCGGCGTCGACATGTTTTTCGGCCTAGAAGTCAAGTCCAACGTGAACCAGGCGAAGCCATTGACACTAGGGAAGACTCTCAAGCTGAGCCAAGCGGTCCTAGAGCCTGGCAAGGGTACCAAAAAGGAGCCAGTTTCATTGGTTGTTGAATACGAGAAGAAGCAGTTCATTCTCTGCGTTCTTGACCCAAATTTGGCTTGGCAAAGTCCTCTTGACCTCGTATTTGAGGGTGGCTCTCAGGTCAAGTTCTTCGTTCGGGGCTCAGGCACAGTTCACTTGACAGGCTATGAATGCTTGGACGATGATCTCGACGAAATGTCCGTATCTATGTCGTCCGACGAGGAGGTTGACATTACTGACAGCGAGGAGGAACCACAGAACATAAAAGTGTCCAAGGGCTCCGCCAAGAAATCACCGAAGGGCAAGGCGAACGGAATGAAAGGCCCCAACAAAGCAGCAGAGTCTAGAAAAGAAACCAATAGCGATGAGGATGATAGTGAAGATTCAGACTTTAACGCAGAGGATGGAAGCGACGATGACGACGACGACGACGACGAAGAAATCGAGGATATGGACGAGGATATGTCGGATGGATCTCTCGACGGTCTCGAAGACAGTGATGATGAATAGAATCTCTTCTTGTTTAGCTAACTGTTTAACTTGAGCTTTCCTGCCAATTTCCGCCCATTTAGTGATGGACGAAACCCAAGCTCATCTGACACATTCTCATGTTTGGACATTCATCCAATGAAAAAATGTTACCAATACGGCGCTTTTATTCTGTAGATTCGAAATTGTTTACTCAGTAAAAATTCTAGATTGTTTTCCTCGAACTCTCTGAGTCTTTTGTGCTCAACATTTTCCTCCCCTTATTAGTATTAGAGCGAGTTGTCATTGATTTTTCGGTCATAAACTCATCACAGCTTAGATGGCGCAGTAGATTGCGTGTAGAATAATACATATGCATCGTTGATATTGACACTATCAAACGAGCTCGTGACATCTTTTACCCTGATGGATAGCGGAACAAAGTGGGGTAGAGGTACATGAGTAGTGTCATCATCATTAGACAGGTGAGCCGGATTTTGGTGGATTAAGTTTAGTGTTGCCCAACGAGTGGGTTTGCCAGGGATATTTGGCTAGCCGAATGATTCAGTTGGCTACATGTGACAGAACTGGCTACAGACACACTTACCTGTCATCATTGAAATGGATCCATTTAGTGCCATATTCACAGTGGCTTGTGTAATGACCGGACGAGGACGAGTGACCATGATGCGAGATACAAGCCTTGAGGGTATAGGTGGTGTTTTCGTTGAATGTCAACACTCTATCTATTTTAACTTCCGAGCTTGTGAGCTTATAACCATCGTTTGTGAACTTTTTCAGATGTAATATCATAACCTGTGGCAGGCGACTGAGCTTAATCTGCTTTGTTGATCTAGTGGCCTTTTTGCAATTAGAACAAATCGGCCTTTCGTCAGAATCTAGGGTCTCTTTAGCAATGAAATCTTGCACAACGTCAGACAGTCTGCACGAGTGGCGGCCCCTTGCAAGGGGCAACGAGAGATCCCAGAATGGATCCCAACATGAGGACTTGTTTTGACAAACACAACAAACTATCGTTGAGCACATCTGGCCAACCAACAGATCAACTAAGGGCGAATCATCCACTATATCTCTGTATTGTGACCAAGCTTCATCTGCAGCCTTTGGCGCTCTAGGCGATGCCGAGCGTCTTGGTCTCCTGGTTGCGCGATTTAGTTCCTCATGGACACCGTTGATTAGATATCGCAAGAACTCTTGCGCATCCTGTTGGCCGAGGCCGGAGAATTTGGGTTGAAGGCGCGAGAAGAGGTTTTTGAAATTGGCCGGACTGACGGGACCGCTGGAGTTGGTCATGCTCTTGAAAAGATCGGCCAGTTCTGGTTTGAATGGGTTTGTCTAGGGTTAGCTTTCCTCAATGGTACTCCCGTTCGCTTGAAACTCAAACAAACCCAAACTGAACTTACCTACTGCCAGTCGTTTATCGTGGGGCACCTTTAGTATGAGGTTCCGGAAGGACTCGATTGAGTAGAGCGACTGAATGGCCGAATTCATGTAGCAAGTGTTTCCAAGGTTGATCAAACCCTTGGGCACGTCGCTGGGCAGGGGATCTGCGTCGCTCTGATAAGAGAAGGTCGATGAAAGGTCGTCGTCATTGAACAATGAAGGCGAAGTTGATGGAGCGATGGGAGGGGTTTTACGAGCCACGCATTCAAGTCCAGATTCAATGGAGGAGTAGTCGGAATGGTAGAGGAAGTCGTTGAAGTATTGTTCAGACGAGGCAGTGGATAGAGAGGGATTGTGATTGGATTTGATCGTTCGGTCGGCGGATTTGGGTGATATTGGTGATTTTGGTTTGGTCGATTTGACGGATTCAGTTGAGGTGCAGGCCGATTTAGGTTGCGGGTTGTGAACCCGTTTTGCAGTTTGCGCGATCAAGTCATCGTTGCGAGTGGTTTGTTGTTGGTTGTGAACATTTTGGAGTGTTTGTGGTTGAGTTGGCCGACGGAAGAGGGAGAGTAGATTGCCAATGGTGGAGCAAAGACATTCGACAAGACGTATGGCAAAGTTTGTTGTTACGCGTTTGCAAAAATCGCCACAATAGCAAGTAATTGTGCGTTTGTTCCGACGATTTTGAGTGTATAAATTTGAATCAGGTTTTCCGGAACCGAGTTTGCGGGTCAGTGTTTTGAGTTCAGGTTTTGCGTTTGGAGGCGAATTTGTGGGCGATAGTTCTAGTCAGTTGTTTAGCTCTGCGAATTTGACAGTAGAACACTCGCTTGTGCCAAAAGGTAATTACAAAACTTGTGCAACAAGTGTCGTCTGATTTGCAATTTGCTCGTTGATGATCAGCTTACGCGCGTAACACATGTAGACAGGCATAGAGAAGCGCTATGCGCGCCATTTCATCAGGGGCCCAAGCAAACGTGAACCAACTTACCCTTGTGTTAGAGAGCCTTGCCGAGGATAAAGTGCGCGGCTTATAATGGTAGCTGCTGAGCGATGACGAGTGTCCACCAGCTGAGGTGTCGGTGCGATCGAGTAAACTGTTGGTACTACTCAGCGATGTCGAGGAGATTGAACCAATCGAGGAGGAAGAGGAGTATCTCTTGTAGCTGCTCGCCGTTGAGGAGCCATCGTGGCGGCTAGCATTGAATGAGTCGGGCGATGAAACAAGATTTCTGTAGCTCGAGGGTGAGTATGAGCTGAGGCTCGAGTATGTAGATGGACTATAGGAGGAGCTGCTAGAGGTAGCATAGCGGCCGGGCGATCTGAGGGCGCTACTAACCACGCTGGAGCGTCTGTAAGAGGACGCATTGCTCCCTTGGACTAGCTGACTGGAGGGCAGAGGCTTGTAGTGGCCCACTGAGAGGGGACTTGGCGAGGGCAAGACGGTCGAATACTTCGAGTTCAGGACGCTTGATGGACTGTAAGTACAAACACTCGATCTGACGGGCATTTTCGCAGGCGTTTATGATGGCCAATCCAAATCACCTACTGTATGTTGCTCACTTCGATTTCCAATGTTCGACATTGAATCTTTGAGACCTCCAACTAGCTACATCTAGTGATCAATCGACAGTGCTTTGCCATCTAAGTCTAAGGAGTTTGATGATAAATCTAAAGAAATTTTTCGCTGGAAAACGGGTCATTTACAAAGAATTCTTTTAATTTCCTTCCTCTCAAAATAGCTGAAGGTCAGGTAATTTCGAGTCGCGTTCAACAACACAAACACACGTCCTCCTCGTCCCTCTATGCCTTGCTACAGCTCAACTGAGAGGTGCCTCTCGTATGATGCATAGACTCTAGGGGATCTAGATCCAGTCTGTGCAAGCTAGCGGAGGGGGGGGCGAGACAGGGACAGAGTAGGAAGAGAGAATGGATAGGTGTCTGCGCAAACTTTGTTACAGGCTTTGCAGCCGCCCAGCTAATTTGTGAGCGCGCTCTAGTTTTGGAGTTGACTTAAGGCTAAACTTTTTCCGACTCAACACCATGTTTGTAAAACAACATGTAGGGTTCGCAGGCGCCCTCACTGTTGGTGCGATACTCCAGCATGGCAACCATGCCGTCTGGGTTACAGCTCTCGCCCATGAAAAATCGTACGTCATCTAGCTTGGGCAAAATCAGTTTGACGGCCTTGGTCAGCTTGAGCTTGTACTCGGCCAGTTGTTCTGGGGTCAAGTCCATCTCCTTCCATTTGGCCTCAAGGCTACTCAGATTTGGTGTTGGTTAGGGAATGTTTAAGGTTAATACGCGGCCATCTCGAGAGGCGCAACAGTTTTGATGGCCAGAGGGGGGGGGCGACACGGAGAACAGGTGCCACCTGCAACCAGGTTACTCACGCTTTTGTGTATGTCTTCAGGTAGGTCTTGTAGTCGGCCTTGTTGAAGGAAGTCTCCTGGAGTTTCTGGTTGAGGACCAAGTCGAGGCCGGACTCAACGGCTTCATCCGTGCCACCGTCGGCGTCCTCGCCTTCCTCCGCCGAAGGGTTAGCGCCATCCAGGACAAAACCGCCTTGTGTTCTTGTTATGTGGGTGCAGAAAACTTCGTAGAGGCAATCGTCTACCAAGTTAAGCTTGTTCGAGTCGGTGAACAGCTCGTCGCCGGTTAAGATATCCTTGAATATGATCATTTTGGTTGATTTTATAGCTTCCTATTTTCGAATGAACAACGTGGCTTTGGTCGCTCACCCGCTCCAACACCGGCGAGCGTTTGCCTGATCACAGATCGCCGGTTAGCAGGACCGGCGTCGCTGGCAGGACTGGCGGCAGGGCCAGTTTCAGCGCTTTCGATCCGAGGCTGGCAGGACTGGTCGAGTGCGGCGGCGGCGGCGGCGGCCGAGTGCTGTCAGTGATGGCCGCTGGCGCCAGTGCGAGCATGCTGATGCATCGTGGTTACGTAACTCAAGAATGATGATGAACAGCTCGAGCGCCAGTGACACCTGGCGACGGGCGATGCAGGCGAGCTGATTGAATTGTGTCCCGCCCTCGGGCTCAGCTAGCCCGGCCCAGCCTGGGGCCGCACAGACGCATTAAGGCTTGAGGGGAATTGGGGCCTTCTAAGTTTGGATTATGTCGGGCACAGTGGGCGAGCTAGCAGAGAAAGCGGCAAGAAGGACTCGATACAGGACCCAGTCGTCTCGTGTTCAAATGCAGCGAAGCGCCGCCAGTTGCCAGAGTTGCAATGGCTCCTCGCCGTGGCCGAGCAGTAAACAACAACACAAGACAACATAGCGAGCGAGTGTCTATATATACGTGAGCGTGCATGCGAGCGAGCCTACTGGCTCCAATGCGAAAATCTAGCCCCAGCTAGTCGCAGCGGTTCAGGCTGCCTCCGCTCGAACGGTGCCAGCAAGAGCGCCTAGCTCGGTCCCCTAGGCGCGAAGGTTAGCGGCGGCAGAATTACTCTCTCTTTTGGTCGCGATTGCGGAATGAACTTTGCAGAGAGCGCGCACAAGCAAGGGCCTATGGATCTGAATGGCTGGGGCTTCCCTTTGCAAAGGAAAACTGCACCGACCGCCACCACGATAGCACTCAAAAATTGCCCCCACCACTAGAGTCTAGGGTTGAACGAGCCAGTCAGCTAGCTAGCGGGCGGGCGGGCAAAAGCGAGCGAGCGAGCGGGCGGGCGAATGAGAGTTGGCTAGCTAACGAGAGCGCAACTTAAACCATTGAGACGTAATAGAACTTTGCCAACTATTTGCCTCAAGGAATTTTGTGCGCTGTTATTGTTGTCAACATAATTTTGGCCTCCACCTATCGCGACAGTGGGAAGCCTTGAGATCGGTGCAATCGTTTGAGAGCCAGTAAGTTTTTGAAGTTGCAAATTACAGACAGACGGCGAGCAGGTGGAGCAAGGAAGCGAACGTTTCAGCATCAACCAAGAGGAACAAGATCATGGCTTCATCGAGCGTTCAAGCGGCCACCACCGGCGGCCTCCTGGCTGGCGAGCTGGCCACCCAACAGGCTCAGCAGCTGCCCAAGCAGAAGGACGAGATACCTGGAGGCGGTGGCGGCGGCGGCGGCGGCGGCGGCGCCAGGGGCTCTCTCAGCGCCAACCCAAGTCCGGCAAAAGTGAGCCAACTGCAGCAACAATCGCCGCCTGGAACCCCAAGCAAGACTGGCCAGGTTCCCGTGCAAAGTATTCCTATCGAAACTAAATGCGGAATTATAACCGCCCACGTGCAGGGCGACCTGGAGCAGGTTGAAAATCGGGGAGTCTTTCTAACTGTTCACGATATTGGCTCAAACTCTCGTTCGTTCCTCGATTTTACCGAACACCCAATAATGAATGCAATCAAGATGCGCTCATTGTTCATTCATCTAGATTTGATTGGACAGCAAGACAATCAACAAGATTTGCCCGAAGATTTTGAATTCCCTCCGATTAAAACAATTGGCGAAGAGCTGCTGGTTGAGGTTTTGGATAAATTGAAAATCAAGCTAATTGTTGGAATTGGCGAGGGTGCTGGCGCAAACATATTGGTTCGTTTTGCAAACAAACACCACTCTAGAGTCCTCGGCTTGGTTCTCATTCACCTGGCTCCAGCTGGTGTTGGCGTTTTAGAGAGGCTAAAGTCGCAGATTAGCACCGGCAAGAGACGCTTTAGTGAATTTTCAGCTGAAAATATAGTCGAACTACATCGGCTTGGCGATTCAAGCGGCCGATCTGGCCAGTCGTCGCCGCCGCCTCAAAGTGAACAACAACAATTGATGCCTCTTTACAACAGCCGAGTTTATAACATGAACGCTAAAAATATTAAAAGGTACGCAATCAGTTACATGAACAGGAAAGAGTTGCCCTTACTTAGGGACATGGATATACTTCTAGTGGCTGGAAGTCGGTCGCCTTACTTGAATGGAACTCAGAAATATTTTGCCCAATGCGACAAGGAGAAAACCTCCTTCTTAAAGGTGGACCATGTTGTTGATGTTCTCACCGAGGCACCAGAGAAATTGGCCAAATCAATTCTACTATTTGTAAAGGTGAGCACTAACTGTCTGACTTCCCCCCCCCCTCCTCCATTCCTCTCTGCCAAATCTGAACACAAGTAAGCTGACATGACCTTTCCTCTCTTGCCGACTCAAACCAGGGACTTGGATTCTTAACCTCGCTTACCTTACCCGGAATTGACCGGCAACGGACCTTCTCGGGCTCAAGCACTGGCTCAAACGACGAATCGGGCACCATGGGCCCGGTGCCAAACATCAAGCCGCATAGGATGCTTGAGCGCCGGCGAACCCTCTCAATGGAGGAATACGATATGCCACGGCCAAGGAGACTGAGTATGTCTAGTTCCATTAAGGAATGAGGAGGAAGTCGGGAGGAAGTGGATACGGAAATCGGTGCAATACTAAGATGGACGAAATACGCTCATCACTGATCCTAAAATTCGATCTCAGAGGCTACTCTTGATGTACGACGCTTGAAGCTTCAATCTGCTGCCAAAGATCCTCTTATTGTCCAAATAATTGGAAGGCAAAGAAGTTTTTAGCTGCAGTCATCTAAAACGCAAACGCGCGCAAACAACTGTAACTATCTAACAATCCAATCAGTTACTGCTCACCGTAGAAATTAGCCTAGCCCATCAAACCATAGCTAAAACTTGCATGCACTTATGGCCAAAAACAAAACATCCTCCCAAAACTGATTGACATTGAGCTTAAAGCTGCAGCTTTGCGCGCGCAAAAACTGAGTAGAGCTAATGTATGCCCACAACCGGAAATCCACCTCCCCACCATTCCTTGTTCCCTTTAGAGTAACCAAGCCAAGAAGCGCGATAGCCGATGATTTAGACTGTTGGTAGAGCTGCGGTCTTGTTGTTAGAGTCATGCAATCTTTTAGTCAAATCATAACTAATAATTGAACCCTCTGCCCCTCGTTTCCAATCAAATCTGAACGGTCAAACAGTTTCGGCCGCAAGCTTCCAATCCTCAACAATGGGCCGGTCAACTCAGCCCGTCAAACCCTCGCCCCTGGCAACTAAGACAAACTAGATTAACCTGAATCAGAGTAATGCTTAAACATTAGCACCGGCCGCTTTGGTGAAACTCTCAGGCTATGATACATACATACACACGGAGTTTGAGAGCGCATAGCAACTTTGTAGATAGGCTCACTGATACAGACGGCACGGGAGGTGTCTTTCGGGGATAAATTGTTTGGCTGGTGTTTGAGAGAATGCGCATTAGGCGGCTAGTTCTAGTTAAAGCGGAAAGCTTTTCCCAATTTCAAATGCCGACAACTCGCCCGAATTGTGGCAATGGAAACAACATTTCAAAAATGCACCCGGAAGTAGAGACTTGCACCAGTTAGTTTGGATCTTCAAACACAATGTAGATTTACACGAGCTTAAAAGCATATAAATACATAATTCTAAATGAGGAATATTAGCATAAGAGGGCGAGTTTGGCTGAAATTGAACCCATTCATCCAGAGCTGCCCAACCTGAAAGCCTAAAATATGACCTTTCAAGGACGAACTCAATAAACCCAATGATTATACAGCGGGCAATCCAGTATTAAAAGTGAGCCTGTGTGCATCATTTATATCAAATGTACTATAGTGTAACCATCAATAAAAATCAATCATATTCACGAGCCCATCCATTATGCTTGCCCGAGCGCGTTCCATAAAATTTAACAATTGAATTCAATGCGTCTTCCGGCCTCCTAGGCCCCATGCGTGAGGATTACCTCCGCTCTCAAGCTCTCGGGCAAACAAATTTGTGCCCACAATTGGAAATTCATTACACTCTTCCGGTTACCCGTCTCAATCGAAGCGAACGAATTGAGCCCTTTTTGGGTCAGAAACAGATGATTGAGTTATGAATTTATTTCTATCACATTCTGCTGAGAGTTTTCAAACCCAAAAGAGTGAGACCCTTGTCCATAATAGAGGCTGTCGCTTCGCATAAAAGTATCCTATCCAAGTGTATCTTCACAGCTTGGTCGCCATCTTTCTCAATGCAATAACAAGCCTCGTAGAAGTCTGTAAAAACTCCGCTCAATTCATAGAGATAGTTGCATAGGAGATGAAATAGGAGGTCGTCGATGCACTGGAGCACGACATCGGGAAACCTCAATAGAAATTTAGCTAATCTCATTTCGCGGTCGTGGCTCAGCTGGAGTGGAAGGCTGCCTATCTCGGTTTGGCGTCTGTTCAAAATGTCCTCTAGGCAGCCCAAGTCGGCTTTTCGTTTGATGGATCTAATGCGGGTGAGAGAGTAAAGCAGATAGACTGCTGTATTACCTCTATCCTCGAGCATTTGATCGAAGCTGAACACATAATCCTTGTTCCTATCTCTACACAAGTCAGCATATTTAATGCAACCATATGCCACAGCCTCTTGAGCCGCCTTCATCTCATCCTCAGAAAGCTCCTCTTGTCGATTCTTCTCGATTAACTTTGCCATCGAGCGCTGCAGGCCCTCATCCAAAAGATCGGCCAACTTTACAGTGTCACCGGATCTAGTCTTGAATTTCTTCTTATCTTCACCTAGCACAAGACCGAAACCAACATGCTCGAGCTTTACATTTTCGTTCGCGTAGCCAACCCTACGAGAGGCCCCGAAGACAGTCTGAAAGTGAACAGCCTGACCATTGTCAGCCACGTATAGTATTCGTGTACCCTTTTCCTCTTCAACTCTCTGCTTAATAGCAGCTAGATCAGACGTATCGTATGTGAAGCCACCGTCAGATTTCACTATAGTTAGAGGTATGTCGTTCGCCTTCCTAGATTCAGATGCCCACAAGAGTTTACGGCCTCCGTCTTCAACAAGTAGTCCTCTACTTTCGAGGTCGCTCAACACCTGCTTCATGTGATCATGATAGAAAGACTCGCCCCTTTCAACGAGCTTCTCGACACCAAGTCGCTTGTAGATAGTATTAAATTCACGACGCGAGATCTCGCAAATGTGCCGCCATGCTTCAAGGGCCTTTTCGTCCTTAGATTGTAACCGAACAACAGTTTCGTACGAACGCTTTTTGAACTCTTCGTCTTCATCGAAACGCTTCTTAGCGTCCTTATAGAATGCTTGTAGGTTGCTTATTTCGCTCGTGAATTTGACATAATCATTGCCAAAACGTTCGGATAAAAGTGCCAAAAGCATGCCAAATTGAGTCCCCCAATCTCCAACATGATTCAGTCTTAAAACGTCATAGTTTGCGTACTCCAACAGCCGAGCTATACAGTCTCCAATTATTGTACTTCTTAGATGACCTACGTGCATTTCTTTGGCTATATTGGGCGAACTGTAGTCAACAATTACGCGTCCATGCCCTTGATGCCTGATAGTGACACCATTCCTAATGAGATTCATCACCTGCTCACAGACATAATCTTTTCTTAAAACAAAGTTGACAAATCCAGGCTTTGTCACGGTGACTCCCTCAAATGAGCGACTAAATTCATCTTTCAAGGTCCCTTTTGTTAAACAGTCAGCAAGCGTTTCTGCAACTTGGATTGGGTTTAATTTGGGCCCAGCAGTTGCACCTGGTTGAGACATAAGCGAGAGGCATTTTCCCAGAGCCATGGCAGTTGTACAAGTATAATCGGCAGGAACCTCAATTTTCGGCGAGGCCGGCATGATCATCACAGGCGGACACTTGCCGGCAACTTGCGGATACGAATCGAGTATCGCCCTTTCGATCATCAGCTTGGCACTCTTGATAACTTGATCCATTGTGCTTCAGATAGACAACTTCCCTTGGGTTTTCTTCGACGGATGAGAAGATCAGGTTAGACTGAGTGCAAGAGAGATCGCGATTCCGCTCGGATTCTCTCGTGATTGTATCTGTTCTTGGCTTCTCGATTGTATCTGTTCTTGGCTTCTCGAACTGGGTTGCAATATGGACAATTTTCCTAGATGTCAGTCGACAGGACAAACTACGCCTGGCGCACGTGAAATGAGTTCGACGAGAGGTTCGGAGGGAAGAGGAGGTGCCAGCATAGTTGGTGGAGGGCAAAAATTAAATCTCTCTAATGGACCATTGAATTGAGATAAGCCCCGTTCTGTTTACGTTTTAAAACGCCTTGCAAATTATCTTCAGAGTTAACCTGTTAGTTTATCCCCCTAACAGTGCTAGTATGAACCATTTTGCGGCTCTATTCGGGTGGAGACTGCCCGACGCAGATGGTCGGGTTTCCAGTTTGCCACGCCTCATGTCTTAGCCGGCTCATACTAACAAGTGGGGGCGGGTCCTGCATTTAAAGAGACCCGACGGTAGGTCGGAGACTTTCCTCAAACCGAAGAGCCGCCCGCTCGAACTAGCGTCGCACAGCCGACATGCTGGGTTTGATTGCAAGTCAACAATTCAATAGTTTGAGATGAACAAATGTGCTGTGCACTGTTATATATCGCGAGCGCATCAAGCCAACAGTGTGAGGAACTGCTTGTTGACTGTTCAAATCGCCGATAAGATAGAGGTTTCAACTGATCAAACCTATTCCAAATCTAATTGCAGTTATCTGTCACGTTGACTAACTATTAATTTCATCAATAACTGCTCAACATTGTATTTCTGCTAAGACAATCGCTCAAGTGTCTTAGTGAGAGAGATTATACGACAGCTGATATCGTGACTGTTTTTAGATAGTGAGAGTTTTGCATGATCAAAATAATGGATTCCGTCTAAATGCTGACAGTGACGATCACAGTGACTTTCGATTGACCGCAACGCTTGCTATCACCCGCTGATCATGAAGAAAATCCTTAGGAAAGCAGCAGGAGGAGCTGTGGCGGCCATACGACCATCGACAATATTGGAGGGTACCACTGGTTACCCATCAACCGCGACTCCAGTACCAACGTCACCCACGCCAGCCAACATGGTTGCAGGCTCAAGTCGACCAAGCAACCCGTCTCCATCGGCCATGCATCCAGTTGTGCCCTTGCAACCTCATCGTACCGCACAAGCTGGTGAGATCGAATGGCTTCCACCTGGCTGGGAGATCAGATACACAACGCTTTCTTCGACTGGGGCGCCCAGAAAATACTATGTTGACCACAATACACAGACAACCCATTGGGATCCACCACTGCCCCCTGGATGGGAACAACGTTGTGATCCTCAAGGTCGAGTCTACTATATCGATCACAATACCAGGACTACAACATGGCAACGACCCACTCCGGAATCCATGCGAACCTATCATGTATGGCAATCGCAACAGAATCAAGTTATGCAACAATGCCAACAAAGGTTCCTGTATACAACACAGCCCAATTCTTGCGCGAATATGACTGATGCCATAGGGAATCTTAGCATAGGTGTTCCAAGTGAAGCAAACAATGAATCCCCGAACCATTCTGGGACTGTAAGCCCCAGTCAAGTCACACTTGTGCATGGTGGCACGTCCTGCCCTCCTCATGCGAGTGTAAATAGTGATATAAGTGAGTATAAATTTCAAAATTGTTCTCATCTCGTAGTTTATCGGCACACTGTGTAAGCTGCTAACCATCTAAAAACACTCTCGAAGCTTTCGAAAATACTGATACCTGTGAGGCTGACCAGAATGGCCCTCTACCATCGCATTGGGAAAGAAAATATGATCCCGAAGGCAGAGCCTACTTTGTGAATCATAAAAACAAAACAACTCAATGGGATGATCCGCGAACCCAAGGTAAAGATGTGAATTCACCCAAGACATTCAAACAAAAGTATACTCAGCTTCGGCAACTCTGCTACCACAATTCTGAATCATTACATATCAAAGTCACTGTTAGTAGAAGCACCATTTTCGAAGATTCTTATCATCAAGTAACCAGGCTGCCACCTCACGAGTTGAGAAGACGACTGTTTATCACATTCCGGGGCGAGGAGGGTCTTGATTATGGAGGCGTAGCAAGAGAGTGGTTCTTTCTATTATCGCATGAAGTGTTGAATCCCATGTACTGCCTATTCGAGTATGCAGACAAAAATAATTACTCCTTGCAAATTAATCCTGCGTCAAGCATCAACCCTGACCATCTGTCGTACTTCAAGTTTGTAGGGAGATTTATAGCTATGGCCTTATTCCACGGCAAATTCATTTACTCGGGTTTCACTCTACCTTTCTACAAACAGATGCTAGGCAAGCCTCTTACAATGAAGGATCTCGAGAGCATTGATCCAGAATTTTACAACAGCTTATTATGGATTAAAGACAATAATATTGAAGAATGTGATTTGGAAATGTACTTTGCGGCCGACTACGAGGTACTTGGCCAAATCAAGAACCACGAACTGAAACCTGACGGGTCAAACATCAGAGTGACGGACGAAAACAAGGAGGAGTACATCAAGTTAATGACAGAATGGAGATTCACACGCGGTCAGGAAGAGCAAACTAAGGCCTTTTTGGATGGATTTAATGACGTCATACCTCTAGAATGGCTACACTATTTTGATGAACGGGAACTAGAGTTGCTTCTATGTGGCATGCAGAAGATTGATATTGATGATTGGCAGCGACATACAACTTATAGGCATTATAATAGGAATTCAAAACAGATCGTATGGTTCTGGCAATTCGTTCGTGAGGGATTAGATAACGAGAAACGCGCTAGATTGCTTCAGTTTGTGACTGGGACTTGCCGTGTACCTGTAGGAGGTTTTGCAGAGCTTATGGGCGGTAATGGGCCACAGAAGTTTTGCATAGAGAAAGTTGGAAAACACAACTGGTTGCCTAGATCTCACACCTGTTTTAATCGACTTGATTTGCCACCGTACAAATCATACGAACAGTTGGCCGACAAGTTATCTTTCGCTATTGATGAGACAGAAGGATTTGCACAAGAGTGATAGACTTACTGGTGATAAAGTTTAGGATTTTTGCGTTCCAATCTCTTCATATATCTTGGTATTGACTTATTGACCCGTTTCATTACCATTTCTTCCGTAAGCAACCTGTCAGAGGTTGCGAATGCGTCGGCCTGCCAAGCGACGGCCAGCTTTGATATGGCTCGCCCGCTGAATCCCTCGAGCATAAGGGCAATTTTGTCACAAACTGCACCATAGTCGAACTGAGCAACCTTGATACCACGCCTTTTAGCTAAGGCTGCTGGTTCCAATACGTATTTGTCGAAGTACAGTCTGACAAGCCGCTTACGTTCCTCCAGGGACGGTATTTCAAACTCAATCTCTTCGTCGATTCGATCTTCAACCGCCTTGTCAATTTGTTCAGGAAGATTCGTACTCAGAACGAACATGTACTTGTTGGATTGCTCGCCTGTCCTGTTGAGGAAGGCATCTACAACCTGATGCAGTTCTTCGGACACCTTTCCAGACCTCCGTTCAGAGAGGAAAGCCTCAGCTTCATCAATGAACAACAGGAGGCCTCTTCTTGATGTTTGTGACCAATCAAATATTTTATGAATATGCGATACTGCACTGCGACCCATTGGACCAACATCACCACCACTGAACATAGCAAAATCCATTCCAGAGTGTTGGGCAAGTCTTTTCGCGAACAAAGTCTTACCAGTTCCTGGCGGCCCGTAAAACATGAAGTTTCTATAGAATGATTTGTTCATCTTTGTATTCCTTGTGGCTATGGCTACATCTCTCAACTCCTCCTCTATAGATGGTCTAAAGATGACGTCTTTTAAGGCGTCTTGCGGGCGACGAGAAGCACGTATTCGTTCGTATGATTTTATGGGGTGACTTAGCAAATCAATAGCGTTGAGTCGAGAGGTCTCTTTGAGCAGCTTTGGACGGCCAATCCTTGATTCGATTGCCCGTGCGGTTATGGAAACAGAGTGCTTTGCAGCGTATATGCCGCCTGCAAAAAGGGTCAAACCTAAGGCAGTCGATTTGACTTTGTCCCAATCTGTGATGAATCCACGAAAACCCTCACCGATTACTGTACTGGCTTTCTCTATCGACTCGAGAACAGTTTTTCTCGCATCCTCGGCCTTCTTCTCTTGCATTTTCAAATGGATATCTATATTATCACGTTCGTAGATAGCCCTGCTCTTATAGTCGGCCTCAATCTGCTTCATTTTGAGATCAGCCTTCTTCTTCACTTCATAGTCTATAGTTCTTCGTTTGATATCCTCCTGCTGAGCAAGGGCTTCACTTTGGCGCCGCAACTGCTCTTCTTGATGCAGTTTTTCTCGCCTGAGTTTATCTTCCTCAGCATTCCGCTGCTGATTGATCTGGTCCTCGTAACGACGTCTGGCTAACTGGTCCTCATACTGAGCCTTCTGTTGATTTATTTTAGCCTGTTGCTCGAGCCTCTCCCTATCAGTTTTACGCTGTTCCTCTTGTCTCAGGCGCTCTAGGTTGACAGCAAATTCATTGTTTTGCTTCTGCAACTCCAGCTGTTTCGTAACTTCGGAAGTCTTTTGCAACTCCAACAGTTGCTTGGCGTGAGGTGAGCTCTCTAGATCCTTGGCCGCTTTCGCCGCCCGTTCTAAGGCCGCCGAGTCGAACCTGTATCTAGTCTCGATGCTCTTGTCTGACTCGCTCTTGGAATTCGGAACGTTAACCTCCGTGGGCTGTTCGGGCACCTTGCCACCGCTGGTACCACCACCACCAAATCCCCAAACCATGATTTTAAAATATTGACTGGATGTGGTTTATTCAGATTTGATAGCTATTGAGAGGATTAGTCGTGGAATATAAGGTCGAAATTGCATGCTGGAACCATGTGCCACCCGGCCACGGTCAGCGCGTGTTCGTTCGCAATGAACTATGGGTTCTGCTAACAGACACATGAAAAAGGAATATCTCTGTCTAGGATTCGTACCACTCATGAGCAGGGCACATCTGAATCTCTATCCTCTGCCAATGAGCTATCTAGCTCTCAGGTTCACCAAGGAATAAACTCGAACATATTACCTGTCGTAAGATGTTCATATTGAGTGTCTAGAAGGGTAGGTACGTTGCTCTCGCATCCACGTCATGGACAAAATATTGAAAAGCTAAGCAGAATACCCGCAACCCTCAACCGATTGATCGCTCGCTTCACGACCGGAAACGAGCAGCGTCGGACGCACTCTCAATTTTGGTCATCCATCTTTCGTGACTTTAGTTTACATTTATATTTACACAAACAACATGGAGATCTGCCGACTTCTCGGATCTAAAATATGTCCACCAGCCATAGAGGTGAGCTGGTGTTGCATCTGGACGGCGAGGTAACATCTTTACGAGATTTTGTGCACGAGCTGGTGGCGAACTCATCTGGTCCCGGTGGCCAGTTCATGGGTCCTCATCCATCACGTGTCGTTGTTGACGATTGGATAGTTTGCAGTGGAAACAGGTCGCGGAGTCAATGTTGCAGGCTGATTATTGCTCTGGTGGATCACACTTAGAAGTTTCTGATTCATCTTCAATCCACTTTAGAGCCCTGGCTATACGGGTTGGGGTTTAATGTTATTATCGACTACAAAGCTGTGAATGTGGTGAGGAAATACTCGCTAGGTACTGCTCATTAGTATAAAATTGCAGATCAAACTTTCCTACTCAACCTAAGGTTAGCGCGTGAAATTCGTCAGGCATAAGCACTACCACTTGAGAGTCTATCAATCATGCTTATTCCATTTCTGAGAATAGATCGACCTTCTAGTACCATGAGCCTCATCTCACAACAAATAGTGTCAACTAACAAGGAGTCTCCATTCGATAGAGCTCTGGTCGACCGAGATGGAGTTGATGCCCAAACTAGTGGCAGAATAATGTTGCCAGTAAATCAGACCGAGACACACAATAGAACAGGCGACCGTAGGCTCTGATACACGAAGCCAGGACGGCGACTTTTACAAACCAATCCTGGAGGCAGGCGACAAAGTTATGCTGCCCAGCTATGGACCGCATAAGGTGGATGTAAATGGAAGCAACCACTATGTTTAGAGAGAGAGAGAGAGAGTTAGACGTGACTGAAAGATGGTCATAGGGGTGGGATAAACCTTGACGCATCCAGCTTGACCCTGCGCAAGGTTGAGCAGTATTGATAGAGAAGTATGAATTCTGTTTGGTGGTGGGCCCTTGATCTGAAAATAATCTAGAGAGTGCAAGAGTTTTTCAGATGGCTTGGTCTGATTTCTAGCTATCTGATGCATTGAAGCAGATTGAGTGATACGAGCAGACCTACGCCTAGGTATCGCCTCTCTACCTGGCGTTTGAAATGGAATACAAGCTTTTCTTTTGGTAGAGATCAATTATTTGGCATAAGCGTGAGTATACAAGAGCATAATTTCAAATCAATCTGAGTCTTCGACTTGGAGTTAGATTTAGTATGAGCGAAAAGATTGATGCCCAAGTTGGAATCACGGAAGTGAATTCTACTGACATCTTTCAGAAGGTTGTAATAAATAACAGGAAGCAAAATCAGAGGCTGTCGGCGAAATTGTCGAACGGCTCTCAAAAAACTAGTCCAAATGGATTAAATAACGGTCAACCCATCAAAAACGATCACCTGATCCAGGTTCGATTTTTAGTATGCACACTCGGACTTTTGTCCTTGGCCTTGAGCCAGATGTCCCGGATGGTTTTTAATTTATCCATCACATCAATGGTAGATCCGTGCATGATCAGCAAGCGAACAGAGATATCAAGCGATGGCTCCTGCCCCTGGCCTGATGAGATAACAGGCACAACAAGTGGCACTGACGAGTTTGACACGTCTCTTTCCAGTCTAACAACAGTGGATTATACCATCCATGGCATAACTGACGATACCCTGCAGCCTGAGGACTATAATCAAACTAGTCCGGGTGCTGTGGATTGCGTTTCAGATAAAATTCCCGCAGTCGATAGATTCAAATGGAACATGCAGCAGCAGAATGTCTTACTGGGGGGATTCTACTATAGCTACTTTGTGTTCATGATCTTAGGTAAGAATACCTAGAATCAATCCATAAATATTTGATATCACGCAGTCAAGAGTATTACAACTTCTGTAACAGGTGGGCGGATGTCCGAGATATATGGCGCCAAGTACGTGCTACTGCTCTGTGTTGCTGGTTCTGCAATCATAAATCTGGCAACCCCATGGATGGCCAGGAACAGTTTCGCCCTGCTTGTTGTTTCGAGGATAATTATGGGCGCTATTCAGTCGGGTGTGTTCCCTGGAATGTATGCCTTGATTGCAAAATGGCTAACCATGAGCGAGGCGAGCATATACGCTCCCATGGTCAAAATGTGTTTGCGACTTGGGATGCTCCTAGGCTCGCTTACGATAGGCTTCCTGCCACCGGAATGGCCAATTGTCTTCTACTTTACAGGTGCTGTGAGTGCCGTTTGGTCTCTCCTGTGGCTGTTGATTGCGACCTCAAATCCGGCTGATAATAAGTGGGTCTCAAAGGTGGAGCTGGCTCACATTATGAAAAAGAAACGCCAGCCGCCGGCGATCGCAAACGAGGACGTCGAGTTGGGTCAGATTGGTGGTGGGACAAATTCTAAACCTGCTCGGGCTAAGAAAACACCCTGGCTTAAGATACTCACTTCCCCCTCAGTGATTGGACTGGTGCTCGTCAAGCTAGCCTCGAATTATGCCTTAGACTTTTTGGCAATTGAACTTCCTTCATACTTGAACTATGTTCACCACGCCTCCACCCAAACGGTATGTGAATCATTTAAGCACAAACTTTCCTCTCTTGAATCGGCCAAACTAATGAGTTTGCCTTCCATCTTAGGTGAGCTCAATAACGACAAGGATGTTCGCTATACAAGTTGCACTTGTCGTGTTTGCAGGTTGGTTGGCGAAAATAATGGTCAAGAGGCGCCCACTGGGTTTGACCAAGACTGCAATAAGGAAGATTTTCCAAGCACTGCCGAGCTACGGTGTTGGTGTAGGCTTCTTCCTGATCACTCTCAACGACTGCAATCTGATCTATGTTTCCTTGATGCTCCAGATCATATCCTTCCTCACTGTATTCACTGCTGGTGGCGAAACAATGTTACCATATGATCTTAGCGATGAGTATCCAGCCACAATAATGGCAATCGCCAATAGTGTTGCAAATATATCTGGTGTCACCACCACAGTGCTAGCTGGTCAAGTTTTGGGAAATCAAGGAGGAAGCTTCGAGCGCTGGAACCTCTTGATCAATCTGATTGCGGGCGTGAACATTGTTGGCGGTCTCGCGTTCTCAATCCTGGTCAAGGCTGAGCCGATTGATTTTACTGCGAACCAAAAAGGAGACAACTCCCAATTGAATTTGGGAGGAACCTCAGCGAGTGGTTGCAAGCAGCCAATATGTGCAGAGGTAGAACCAGAAAAACAAGAAACAACTCCGAAAGTGGAGGAAAGTGGACTTGTTAAGGATGAGTCGGAAGGGGGTTGTGCCAGCCAGGAGGCGGTGGAAGGATCGGATGCTCCGAGTGTCACCAACGAGTGCAAGGTATCAAAGCTTTAATCGGCTTCGAATCTCCATCACAACTCAGTATACTATCATTTATGTACGATATTCGTCTATATTTTTGGCTGTATCTATACACAACGCGACAGATAGTCCGCTAGTTCAATGCACGCAGAGATACGTGCTCGGGCCGATGAAACGAAGTATTCCAAGATTTTCTTTATATAAAACTCACGTGGCATCTCAGATTGACCTCTTGTTAAGTTACGATTTACAAGTGTGATGGAAAGAAGTGATTTATGCCATGTACAAGGTGGATTTATACGTAAGGCTATATACCGGTAAAGAAAACTATGGGCATTCCGGAGGTCCCGACTGCCACACCCCCTCAAGCTGGGATGGGCAAGCAGATTCGCGGGACAGAGGTTGAGCTTGCACGAATGGCAGAGTTTGGTAAACAGTGCAAACGTCAGCTTCATGTTTTCATTTCTTCGAATTCAAATCTAAAATTGAGTATCATGTTCATGTTTTAGCCTTTGCTTGGAGCAATAGCCAGGGAGGAAGGCCTGTTTGATTGTCATGATTGTGGGGCTTGCGGTTCGCAAAGTCAAATATACCGGCTCAGGTAGTTGAGATTACATCTTATATTACTTCAATCTAAAACTAATCATTAAACACAGCCAGTCTGTTTTGGCAAAATCACATTCAAGATGAATCATCCAGATTTTATGTCTATTGCACCACGATGGTAGCGATTCGTAGACAATATCACTTATAAACTTACAATCACACACAATTGTTCAACCCTCCACTGAGCCCAACAACCGTAAATAAGACCCCGACAATCCGTATAGAGTTTCGGTGTGAGTCGAATGAATTTCACATCGAGGTTGGATAACCAATGACCAAAAAAGCGGGCCCTCACTTGTGAAGGCCATCATCCTCACATCAATAGGATATCAATTGATCAGACCACAAGATGGACCGAATTCCAGAGAAACCCTCGTTGAGGTTTTTGTCATTTGCAAATGACAAGGAGGATGCGGAGAAGGAGGCCAAGTTGAGGGAGGCGGCTCAACGAATCGATCAAGCTATTGCACGTCAAAACGCTCTGAGCGAGCTAGTCGACTACCAACCACAATCTCACAGTGAAGAGCCAGTTGACCTGGCTAACGATACAAGGCCACTCTTCGAACGACTGTTGGAACAGAAAAATAAGAAGAGAGAAGCTCTAGAAGAGTCACAAAAGCTTTCCAATTTAGTTACAAAACTCGATGAGGAGGATGCAGGATATCTCAATGAAGTTACCAAAGCAAAACATGAGGAAGAGTTGAAGAAGAGACTCGAAGTATATGATGCGATGGAGCAGAAGAGGAGGTTAGATGAGAAAAAGATACTGGAAGAAGAGAAGCGGATAAAAGAATCGTTGGTTTCTTCAAAAATGAGCATCAAAAACTGTCCTCTCCGTACAAAACTTTCAAATATGATCAAAATGAAGCCCAGAGTCCGACCAAATGAAAGGATCTCGAGTGGTTCTCAAGTTCACAATCGATTGGAACAAGTCAACAGTCAAGTAAAGCATACAGATCATTCAGATAGCGGTGCCATAGACTATTCGAAGAAGGAATCTGCAGCTAGTGATGAGGGAAACGAGATTAAGCGAAGAAGGCTCGGGTGATGAGACTTTAGCTGTATATCAGTCAGACTTTGATCAGGAACGGTGGACGCTTCAAGTAAAAAGAGGTGGGATCCTCGCGCTTTCATAATACTCGACTTTCCAACAGGTGTAGTGTGCCATGCTATTTAGGGACGGATATTTAATTTATCAGGAGGTTTGAAGCGAAACGACACATCATGAAGTGTTCATATTGAGTGTCTAGAAGGGTAGGTACGTTGCTCTCGCATCCACGTCATGGACAAAATATTGAAAAGCTAAGCAGAATACCCGCAACCCTCAACCGATTGATCGCTCGCTTCACGACCGGAAACGAGCAGCGTCGGACGCACTCTCAATTTTGGTCATCCATCTTTCGTGACTTTAGTTTACATTTATATTTACACAAACAACATGGAGATCTGCCGACTTCTCGGATCTAAAATATGTCCACCAGCCATAGAGGTGAGCTGGTGTTGCATCTGGACGGCGAGGTAACATCTTTACGAGATTTTGTGCACGAGCTGGTGGCGAACTCATCTGGTCCCGGTGGCCAGTTCATGGGTCCTCATCCATCACGTGTCGTTGTTGACGATTGGATAGTTTGCAGTGGAAACAGGTCGCGGAGTCAATGTTGCAGGGTGTATAGTTTTGAGTATCTGGCGCCAGACATTCTCAACTGGTAATGGAACTTGACCAACAATGCAATCGACTCCCAGGCAATCACTCAGCGCTTCCAGATCTGACGAGAGAGGCACTAATTGCAATGTCTTCTCAAGCATTTGCATCAAAAATTCGTTATTAAAAACTTCAGACAGATTGTATAGTTTGCTCATGAGTTCCAGTGGAGTATTAGCTATACCATCGGCGACAAACGGCTTTGCAGAGCCAGGCTCATCTTTCGCAATAGATTTGTATAGTGTTATTGCAAAGCGGCAATCTCTGCAATCTGATTCAAGCAAATTTAAAACATCTTTCTCAAGCTCTTCGACTGTGCCCATGTAGTTGAGGTAGAAGTTGACGTAGTTGTACCACAGTCTGCAAGAATCGTCGGTTGATTCGTCGAGGCAACCTCTTAAGAACTGAACAAAAATGTTTTCAATGGCTCGTTTTTGTGAGCTGGAGAAAATATTTGCTTGAGGATCACAACCGTTTGGTCGTGTATCTCTCTTCAGATTAACCAGATGCCTGAACGACTCAAACTGGCATAGAGCCACGTACGAGTACTTTCTGAATTGAAGGAGTGTCTGGCGGTATCCTAGATACTCGCTGCTTAGGCTAATGTTTTTCACAAATGCTTTTGTCACCTGCGGAGAGGTGATGAATTGTAAAAATTTCGGATTTGAGTCGTTGATCCTTACGAGAGTTTTGTCGCTAAGCAAACTTAATCTTTCAGCAAGTCGCTCATATCTAGCCTCCCTGAATATGAGACGATTTTCGTTTTTTGTTCTAAGCAATATTTTGATTAGCATATATATGCGAGCATCCGATTGTGCAATGTCGCTGGCCAGATCAATAAGGTTAAAATCAACTAGCTGGGTCAAGACATAAGAGTAAAGCGAGGGTGGCATAAACTTATTAATAAAAGCCATGAAGGCCCTCTCGCACTCGAGACGCCCCTTGTTGTGGCTTGGGGCCATCAGATCGGTGGTCATGGTGGCCTCGTCATCATTGCAATCATCAATCACTATGGTATTTGTAGACAACTTGGCGCCCTGTCCCCGTGGCGAATGCTCGCAGAGCTGAAGAGGGTAAGGTTTGTTGCTGTTGTTTGGGTGATTTGATTGTCTATGCAAATGTTGTCGGCGCTTGTATGGTGAGTTTCCAGTAGGTGAATTCTTTGCACTAGAGTGCTCTAGCAGCTTCTTGAGATCATTTCTATCCAACTTCTGACCGTAAATAGACATCTTACATCGCTCAATGATAGTTTTAGCCAGGTAACAATCTATGGCGACTTTTGCCATATCCATCCGCTCTTTCTCGTCCAGAATTTCATCCTCGCTCCTGATCACACTAGTTACGTATTCGATCGTCTCACCATAGGCGCCAAGTCTGATGTATTTGCCCAAGATTTTAATGTGATCAAACTTGGCCATCTGAAAGAACCTCTCGGCTAGACCAAATTGTTTTCTTAGCAATAACCTATCTCCGTAGGCTTCATACAAGCTGTTCAACTCCAGCTTGAATAATATCGAGAAGGCCCTACTGTCATAGCAGATCCTCTCATATGTATCATCACGATGCGATAGAAAGCTGCTGATGGCGAGGTTCGATTTACAGTCATTTACGCTGGTACACCTTTCTAAGAGAGTATATTCATTGCAGAGGCTTGTACTCAGAGAGGTCAAACTCTTTGATGGATGAGTGTGTTTTGATTTTGATGGTTTGATGCAGAGGTGAGCATCAATCAGAGCTATAAACATATCGCGACAACTTTGACGCGCCTCAACAGAGTATATGGATCTGTTGGTCACAAGCAAAAATGAGTCAATTATATTGTCTTGATCATTGGGAACTGGAGATTTTAGCAACATTTGAATCGTCTCATCCTTGTTGAACGATATCTCTTTAACAACAGGATCCAAGTCAATTGAATGGCTTGAGTTTCTTAAATTGCAACAGTTTCTAGAATTGATCAAGCAGCGATTCCGATCGGTGGTGATTGCAAGGAACCTATCAGTCAGCACTAGATGCGTGATCTGCTCATCGGGATCTAAGGATGTGAGTTTGCAGACTAGAAGCGGTTTCTGTGGCCTGTAATAGAATTGCTTGTTCGAGAAAAATCGCAACAATCTGGGCTCACCATTTTGCAAGCGGCCTCTCGATCCTTGAGGCCTTTGTGCCCCAAGAACATCCACCACGCTAATCATACTCCCAGAGGAGGTGAGTATCAGGGGCAAGGATCTATCTCTAGAGTTTGAGAACAAGCTGAGTTGACTAGCGCTGCGACTCGAGGGCCCAAGAACACGCTGGAGGGCAACAGCGGCACTTCCGCCTCCCATGGCCAGGTTGCCGCTATTTTGCAGCTTAATCTGTACGGGCCTCCGATCCCAGGAAGGCATTATATCTCTCTCCAAATAAATGTACTCGTCGTTGTAGATATGATTTATGCTACTAGAAGATGGAGTTTGCGTTTTGGCGTACTCTTGTTGCTTAACTAATTCCAAGGTGAACCTATATTGGCGAAAACTGTCGCAGGTAATCAAGAGGCTATAGCTGAATCTATCTCTAATGATGCCCATATGCTTGATTCTTTCGTTTATACTTGTCCTATGGAGCTCTCTCTTACCCTCAACACTAATAAAACTGAGCTCTCCTTTCTCATTGGCGACGATAACTGTTGATTTATTCTCAGTTTCCAGACTTTCCCAGAAAGCTACCGCTACAGGGTCACTTAAAGTGCAGCAATCCACTATAGACGCATCGTAAAAGTACATCGAATTGCCTTGGGAGGATCTAAGTTGCTTAGAATGCAAGTTGAGAAGGATATTCTTGATCGGAATAACATAGATAGTTGAGGATGCATTAACTAAAGCGAGCTTGTTACCAGTTTCGCTCAAGCAAATTGCCACTATGTCTTCGTTGTAATTGTGGTAGTAAATGTGTTTAACTATAATTTGAGGCTCAGATTTGGTGGCTGTAAGACTGCGTTGTTGCTGGACTTGATAGTTTGTTGAGTGCTGCTGAGCCAATTGGGAAAACGTTAAACCTTCCCCAAGGAACTTTGAAGACGATTTCTCGTCATAGTCTACCTTTATTTCAGGCTGACCACAATCGAAGTAGGTGTGCAATTTACGCTCAATGTGATAAGCAATGATATGATTGCTACCTGATTCATTGCTACATATCATCACTATGAGGGTTGAGTTTTTGTCAAAATCGACTGAGGTGCATAGGCGAATTCGCTCGTTATTCACATGGATCGACTCTGACGATTCTGTCTCTGAGGTTAGTTGGAATCTGCATTTGACTTGCATAAATCGGTCAACAGAAAATGACATGTTAGTTTTAATTGATCTATGAATTCATAATCAAGGATAAAATTATCGTGTCACAACTTTAAGCCGCTTTGACTTGTAGGATGGTGCTCGTTCCAATTGTCGGTGAAAACAACGAAATTTTCTGCTGGTTCAAATCAAGAACCTGAGATCTCGCAGATAGCATTCTGCACAAGCATCTTGAGAGAGCGAGTTGAAACTGGCGACGCTCCTTAATCAGAACAATCTACAACCAAAAATAAATACAAGATGCCATCTCGGTCTAGCATTTTCTCGTTGTCAAGATCTCGCTAACTGTCTAGCGAAAGTCAGTTCACTTGTGAAACAGAATCACGGTTGAAAAAATAACGTGCGCTTCGTGGTCGCTCGCGTGAATCCATGCGTAAAGGTACAACAGGTATACGGATCAATACAAGATGTCGTCTCATGGTGCCATGTTTGCCTTTAATGTAGCTTCAAAAAAAAACTAGCGACAATATCCTATTTGCGTCTGGCGGCAACGTTACGAAGTTGTTGGTACTTGTTCTTGGCCACCTTTTCCTTCTTCTCCTCTTCTCTCTTTGCAAAATAATCTACATTTGGATCAGCCTGATCTGGAATCTCAATGACCCAATCCTTTTCTTCGTCGTTCTGTACTTTTTTATAACCGAACCTCGGAACCCACTTATTTGTTGTGCTATCCCACAAGAGTTTATCCCTCTTCTTGCTCGCTTTACTCTTAATACCTTTCTCTCGGGCAAACCGTTCCCATTTGGTCGGTGGTTTTGGCTCTGGTACTGGTTTCGCGCGCGGTAAGATGGTGGTGGGCTCGGGTAATTTCAGAACTCGCTCGCCATCGACAACTTCAATGCTGTCCATGGCGTAGAGTCGGTTCAGCACAACTTGTACATCATCTCTGGCAAGTTGCTGAAAGTATTCTTCCCGTTTCGAGCCAGCCTTAGGTATTGATAAATTGTCCGGGTCCCAGACTGTGAGGTTCCCAACATCAAATATAATATCCCTATCGATTTCTACTATCTCAGAGATCTGTCGCTGTCTCTCGCTAATATTTTGCAACAACTGATTGACGTCCATGGTCAGTTTTGTGGAATATACGATGATCCCGAATCTTTTCGTTTGCTCGTGTCTTGGACCGGTTTGTTTACACGACAAGTTGCTAAGCGCTCACGTGTTCGTGCGCGCGAATTTTCAAACATTTCAAGCGCTTGAATTCGCGCATCACAAGCGGACTTCCGATGATTGCGTGCCAATTGGCCCACCTACCTTCAATTTAGACGGCTGGAAACTAGGTCATGAGATATGAGGCGCCCACTACGTATTGATCTTGGATTGGTGTAAGATATTGTTCCATCATGAGCAAGGAGAAGCAGCTGATAAATAGGCAGCATCATATCGATTTGGCTCGAAGGAAGTCTGATCTGGAGTCAGTGTTTGAATCTGTGATAGACAGAATACCTGATCTTCTCATGCCCCAATGTTACCGCTTTGCTGGCGAGGAAGACTATTTCAATGCAACCAAGGGCATCAAGCTAAGGCCATTCAAGAAGCAGAGGGCTTTTGAGGCTTCCATCAGCCCCGAATTGAGTGGTGCAAAATCACGGTTAGAATGTCCTGAAGTTGAAGAAGCAATGCATGAGAGATGGTCGATGAGAGCAAAGGAATCTAGCCGAGAATCCAACTCCGCTGAGAGGGATGAGAGCAGGTGTAGGAGCAAGGCTAAGGTGTCGTTTGGAGGCTCGCCTGAACGAGCTAAGGCGAGAGCAATAGGAGGTCAGATTTCTCGACCAGGAGGAACCGAAACAAGAATTCAACCAAGAGATGGGGCCTCAGCAAAGAGGAGATTTTCAAGAATCAAGTTGCGGCGACCCGAAATGGCGAAGGACGAAAACTCTGGCTTCGACAGACTTTTTAGGGGGAAGCCAAGCAGGGAGTATCCGTTTGCCAATCCAATGCCTGATTGCATGTTGACGGAGGAGAATGTTGACAACCTGCGAGAGTTGATTGTGTCTGCGGTTGACATTGAATGGAAGATGCTGACACCTGTGCGGCCAAACAAGGAGTACGAGGAAAAGTATTTTGACGAGCTAATTCGTTTGCACAGGCAGCGATACAAAACGCGACTCGAATGTGGTTACTTCAACGAAAACCAGCGGCTCCCATTCAAGCATACTCGTCACACCTTTCTGCTCCATTACGTTAAACACCGACGATCGAGCTCGGTGCCCATTTTGTACGGCGCAAAGCTTAGGAGAAAGTTTCGCTCTAGAGGCAACAACTCGCGACTTGGCTCAAGATTGTCACCCAATCTAACCATTCCAAGACTAACCCTGACTTCAGACGAGAGCTCCAACCAGCCCATTGGTGGCGGCGACCTTGATTCGGCCGACTCTGATTTGGCCGACGATGTTAGGGAGTTCGACTATGGCAATTTTTCGCGCCAACAAACGAGAGATCTCGCGAGCAAGAGTTCCATAGAGTCGGGTAGCAACAGCGATCAAGCCTTCGCTTCCGAGGGTTCGAGTCCTGGATTGGAGATTGACGATTTGTTGGAGAGTCAAGTTGAGGATATAATGACTCACCTGGTGGACACAAGGCTCTTTTAGGCGCTTGCAAGCTCACTTGGTGTTGTTGCTTTGAGCCTGAACAGGATCATGCTCATGCCTTGCAAGTTAACCATTTGCTCTTGGCCAAGAGGAGCGAGCATCTCCCATTTGCTGGCCCCATGAATACTCGCCGCCAGTTTGTTCATCTATATTTATGGCGAGCGTTTCCCTCCCTGCAGAGGCTCCCTGCTCTTAGCGCTTGGCTTTGCATTAGCTTGGGGCGAGCAAGACTGGCTTTGAAAAGAGGTGAACATTAGCTGAATGAATGAACGCGCTTTAATGGTGGCCGTTTTTCACAACAAGAGCCACTCTGAGCGGCCAAATTACCTCGGACATAATTGAATTTGACAGGTGGCTTGTTTGCGGCCTCAGTGGCGGCTGTTGTTGTTGTTGCTCTTGTTTCTCGTTGGGGGCGCGTGGGATTCTCTGCGAGTGGACTGCCTTTTGGGGGGGGGGAGGCGGGACGGAATCAAGGGGCGAGAACATGGGCAATTTAATTGTATTGAAAGGGAGACTTGCGGCCGAGAGAATTGGATTGTTGCGCTCTCCTTGGCTTCCGATTGCTCGCTCGTTTTAGGGGACAGCGGCTGTTCCCTAGCGAGAGGACAACGAGAGCTGCGCCAGTGGCAGCAACATGCTCACTTTGAGAAAATTAGAATTCCCAACCCAGCCTGCGCTGGCCTCTGTTTGGCCGGCTCCAGTTTGAGTGTGATCCAGTTCGGGCGCAAGTGGGCTCGATTATCATGATTATATAATCGAGTTTAGGCGGCTTTATTATGCGCCAAAGAGCGGGCGGCAAATTGGCCGCGCCGGCCACCATTAGCCGGCGCCCGAAACAAGCGCTCCCGCGCCTCCACCTGGCCGCGCGGTTGCGCAATTCGCAGGGGATGTAAGTCTGTTTGTGCGTCCATGTGCGAGCAAGTGTCTGTGTTTGTGTGAGCGACCGGACTGGACTGGACTGGACCGGATTGGATGGAGCTCGACCAGACCGGACGCGGGGCGAGTGAGTGCGAAGTGGCTTGGCCAGATGGTTCAATTGAATTGCTGTCGCAACTGAACGATTTGCGATAGAGTCTCCACTTGAGCGGCTCTAGCCGCAGCGTTTGGTCCCATCATGTGACCGCATATCGATTGGCTTCCTCGGATGGCCGCTGTTATGCTTATGAGCTGGCCTCCATTGAATTGAGCCGAGCCGAGCCGAGCCGAGTCGAGCTGCATTGAATTGGATTGAATTGAATTGAATTGAAGCGAATTGAAACATCATCTCGGCCGGCCGAGATCGCTTGATCATGAACATGTGATCCCTCGAGGAATGGGCGGCCGGATCGATGGCGCAGCGCCAGCGCCAACTCCGAGGATCAGGGCGACCGGTTTGCGCATAAGGAACGCGCGAGATGCAGGCGCAACTGGCCCGGCCAAGGCGAGCATATCAAAGAGCCACCGCTTGCCAGGTAATCACAGGTTTCAATCAGGGCCTTTTATCAGTCTCTTTGTCTGGCTCCCTTGTCCTTCAAATGTGCCGCAAATAAATGTTGCCAACCTGCTGGTTGGCGGGAGCTGGAGCTTGGGGAGGCTTTGCGCGGGCCAAGCGGCTTACAGGCCGAGCGAGAACAGGTTGTTTGTCGAGCGGCGGCCTCGTCTTGTTACGGCGCCGTTGAGGTTGAGCGTCAATCAGCCGGCAAGATATGATGACGGCGCCGCTCATGTGAATTACGCCAGCGCTAAAATTCAAGCCACACAAGCTCGAGGTTAAGGCCAAGGTTTTAAAGGAAAATAAAAGATCCTCCTCCAGCCAATAATATGTCTCGCGCGTTCATCTGATTATCTCTCCTCCAAAAGTTGTTACCTTAGGCCAACCGGCCGCAAGCCGCCTCTGCGCAAACTCGAAACGAGCCAAACCTGGAATCTCGCTCGCAACTTATGCAAAATTATTGTTCGATTGATAATTCTATTATCCCATCCATAAACAAGCAGGTAAACATCCTTAGCGAGGAGGCGAGAAGTGCGCGTCTGTCTGGCCGGCCGAGCGAGCGAGCTTGCTTCGCGTTGGCCAGCGCGAAGACTGGCGCTGGCAACAACAATGGCCGCAGTCCATAATGATATCCCTCCGCGCTCTGCTTGCTTCGCTCGCTAGCATGACTCTAATGTTCTCCCCTCTCGTGTGCTCTATTCGGACAGGTAAATTGGAGTTTGGGCTGGCCAAGTTGGTGGCTAGTTTGCTCGAGGGTTTGGAAACAATTTCCACGTTAAACTGGGAGGAGAACATGACTGCCTCAATCATTTGAATGCAACCATCAATCGCTCAGCCTTTGGGGCTCGTTCGCTCGCTAGCTGCTTGCGAAGTCGATTTGAGAATTGGAGGTGAGCAGAAGGTAAGCAAAGCGAGCTTAGTTTAGCTTAGCAAAGCTAAACTGAATTGAACCGAGTAGAGCCGAGCTCAGCTAAGCTCAGGCCTGAAACAAGCTGAACGTTGGACTCAACTGAATGCTTGGTTTGCGATGAATCAGCCCAATCAGTTTGCGGCTCGTTAGCTCCAAACTTCCGGCTTGAGGAGACGCACGCGGGCAAACACATTATGGTCACACATTAAAGCCAATTGGGCTGAGCGGCGCAGGCCGCCTGATGCAGCGGCGGCGGCCAAGAGCGCGAGTCATTATTCGCGGACGGCTAATCGTTGGCAGGCAGAGCTGGCGGGTATAGTCGCAAGGTATAGGTTGCAAATGATGGCAGCGGAGCGAGCCTGGCTGCCGCTCCAGCTGTGCACAGCTTTCAATCATCATCAGCAGCCGCAGCTCCGTCAGCAGAGCCACTCTGCGGCGGCCGCCGCCGCCGCTGCCACTCGAGCTCGACGGATCGAGGACAGGTGAGCGCTCTGCCGGGCGGCGGCGGCGGCGGAATGCGCGCCAGCCAGCCAGCGGCCCGCGAATCAGGTGGGCGACTCGAATGTAACTTTTATCGCCGCTCATATATCACCCACTGATTGGGCGGCCGCCTGGCCGCCGCGGCCGAGGACGAGCGAGCCGAGTGGGCGGAAACGGGAGGCTCGCCGCCGGCGAAGCTAGTTAGGCGCGTCCGGCTGTGTGCGCGCGGCCTCCTCCCGGAGGCTCTAACTTGTTTGCTCTTAACGAGGGCGCCGGCCAGCTCGCTCGCCGGCAAACTCGGCCGGCCGCCAGGTGGCGACGGCGGCGGCGGCGGTGGCGGCGGCGGCGGCTGCGAGCGGTCGCAAAATCGATCAGCGGCAGCAAGTTAAGTTATGGTTTCACCTGTCTCTGCGGCCGCCCTTGCAGCGCAAAGGGAGGCTCGCTCGGCGGGGCGATCAATCAGCGACGATTCAAGCTCGGCCGGCGGCTATCCATCATGGCCATCGCTGGCTTCCCCCTCAAGGATGGCCCCTCCAGCCTATTGACACACGCACTGGATCTATAGGCGGCGCTCGCTCGGCCGCTATAGCCGCGAATGGTAATGATTCGGGCCGCTCAGCTCGTTGGCCTCCACTCGGCGGCCAGTTAGCGGGCGAGCGAGAGCCAACGAGCTGGCAAGTGCTCGCCATTGGCTTTGGCGGCGGCGGCCGCGACTGCAGCAGCTTGTTTGCGCCGATACCTTTTGTTGGCCGGCCAGCAAGCCAGCCAGCCAGCCGACTGGCCGGCCAAGTATGCAGATAATTGCATATGAAATAATCTAATGAAGTTTGCGTGCAGCGCAATCACAAACTTTTTAGCCCAATTCTTTGCGGAGAGAGAAGACAGAGCGCGATTGTAGGGAATGCAAATGCAAATGATCCCCCGATCTATCTGTCCATCCCATCTAATTCTCCCCACTTGGCTCCAGTTGCCTCCCATTGCCGCCTATTTCTGTTCCTATTCCCGTTCCCATTACCTATTCCCTATTTTCTATTCCCCATTCCCCATTCTCCATTCCCCATCGCCTATTACACCCGATCCAATGCAATCCTATTCACTCCGCTCAAAACCACTCGGCTCAAATCCAATGCTGCGCGCTGCTATTCGGGCCGACAAACTAGGGCCGCGCAGTTGGCGATCGTGTTCCCATTGAATGTGCGCGTTTATACTCTCGAATTTATTATCATCATCATCATCAGCGGCGGCGGCGGCGGCGGCGGCAGCGAGAGCAACCATCGTCCATTTTGCCGCCCAAACTCGGATCGGCTCAATTGGACTCCGTTGAGAGTCGGCCGCTCGCCGCTTTGCTGGCCTAAACTGAACTTGCCCGGTTGCGCTCAGAGGCAAACAAGCGAGCACTAACCTGGGATGACTGATCATCGTCCAGGTAAATAACCACTAATTACCGCGCTTCCACTTCCAAGAAAATTGCCTCCGAGCTCAAGTTGCTCTTATTATTTCAAATTGATGTTGTCAGTTGCGGTGTTGACTTGGCTTTGGCTTCGTTGGCCTTTTGGAGTTGGAGTTGTTGTTGTTGTTGTTGCTGTTGTTGCTGTTGCTGCTGTTGTAATCTGAGCTCGCGCATATAGACAAATCAAGCCAATCGTGGCTTTTTGTTTATTCGCCTTCGCGCGCGAAGCCAGCCGAGCCAGGAGAGGAGGAGGCGGAGGCGGAGGAGGCCGACGAGCTGGCAACAGTTTAATGATACATAATTACAACCTATGGGCCCGCAAATGGCCGCCCCATTTGCATGCTGCTCGCCGCTCGCTCGCTCGGCTTTGCGGGCCCGAGGAAGGGAGGAAGCGCCAAGTGGGCCGACTAAACGGCCCCCAAAACGCAAATATGGCCAAAATAAGTTTCAATTATTGTGCTCACGTGACGAGCTCAGCCCAGAGGCGGCGGCGGCGGCGGCGGCGGGCATATGCGCCGCCCCCTATAGTGTCGCCCGAGCTCTGTCGCGGCCGGCGAGCGGCCCCCATCGGTTTGCATCACTGTGCTGGCGGCACCTGGGCGGCCAGTGGACGCATTAGCGTGTTCCGCCTGCGCGCCGCACGCAGGACCTTGGCCTCGCCTGCCGTTGGCGCCGTTAGCTCCGTGGGCGGAGCCGCCCATCCCTCTCCATTGTCTCCTGTCCTGTTCCGCGTCCGCCTGTTGTCCTGGCGCTGGGCGTGGCGCCGGCGGGCCGCCCGGCCGCCAGCTCGCGCGCCGCCAGCTCTCGGATGGAGCCAGAGGCAAGGGTTTTGCGCGGAAAGCGGCCGCTAATCACGAAGCTCCGATCGGCGCGAGTTCAAGGGATTGAGCGAGAGCGGCGCCCGCTTTGCTTTGGGCTGGCCGGACAGCGCGCGCGCGCCAATCAAATCAAGCGGCGCCACTTCCGCGCGCAGCTGCCAACGGCCGACGCCGATGGCGACAAGTGATAAGCGCGCGCGCGCGCCACTTCCGTCTGCTAACGGCCGCCAAAAAGCGGCGCCGGCCGGTAGTTCACACGCCGACAAACTCGAGGCGAGCGCACAGGTGAGCCGCCGAGCGGGCGCCCATTGCGGGCTAAGGCGGCCGGGCGGGAGGAGGGCCGGCTCAAGTTGGCTTAAGTGCAAACAGGCGCCCAAGCCGACAGCCTCTCGCTCTTTTATCTAAACTCGCAATTGTTTATCTCTGCTCACGAGAGCGAAGCAAGCAAAGCCAATTCAATTCAATTCACTTCACTTCAATCGGCCCCACTGACACTTGTAAGCGGCCAACTTGACGGCTCGCAGCGAGTCCAATGTTGTCATGAGTTTGCAGCTTGAATTTAGCGCGCGACCAATGATTTTATCGCAGCCCAACTGCGCCACTCGAAGGTTCGCGGCCAACTCAACTCACGAGAGCTTCCCCAACTTTTGCCGGCCTTGCGCCCCCAGTTTCCGGGCGCCTGGACGAGGCTCGCTCAATTGGTCTGCCCTTCTGGAGCAGCCGTCCAGCGCATTGGGGCAGCCCAATTTGCTCGTTCCAACAAACTCGGCTTCCAAAAGTGCGCTAAAAACTCGCTCAAGCGACGACAAACGATAACTCACCCGCGCGCTCACCTGTCCGCTAATGAAGACGCCGCTCGCAGCGCAATTCCAACAACGGCAGCACGTGCGCCACTTCCGGCCAGGCCAACGACACACAGAGAGTGAGCGCGAGCAACATGATTGATTTGGGCACAAAAGCGCCTCCCGACCCCCTTTGCTCGGAGCTAAACTGGCTTGCGTGTTGCGCAAATTGTTTCTCAGCTCATTTGCATTTTGCACTTGACTTCCATTAGCGGCCAAAGGTGAGCTTGCGGGCGGCGCTCAGCCAAGTTGGCCTGGAGAGGAAACTGTCGTCGCTAGCGGAGGCGCCGGCGTCACGATGGAAGCGAGCGCGCAACTCTAACCAAGTGGCGACTTAAGCGGGCGCTAGAAGTCATCGTCGGAGTTCACCTTTTTGGCAAACTTTGTTGCTGTTTCAGTTGCTGTTGTCGCCGCCGCCGCCGCCGTTGCCGCTTCGGCCGAAGCCTCTTCACTTTGGCCATTGTTGCCGTTGGCGGCCGAGAGAGAGAGAGAGAGCGAGCGAGCGTGCGCGCGCAGCATCCGCAAGCTGAGGGGCGTGCGCGCGGATAGAGTGCGCAAACTCGGCTTGCAGCGGCGGCTGGCAATGGGCCAGCGCGCACGCTGCCTCGCTCGCTGGGCCGACCAGACAGCCTTTTGCTGTTTGAACGAGAAAGGGAGAGAAACAGAAGCTTTATGATCAGATTCATAATGGTCGTTTGAGCAAAACGACGACCTTTGCCGTCTTTGCGCACGCAAGCTCGCGCACAATCAAACGCAACTCGAAAAGTTGCAACATCCATCAAATCAACTCAGCTAAGCTCTGCCGCCGCCGCCGCCGCCGCCGCCGCCGCTGCAGCCGCTCAAGCAAAACTCAATGTTGCCCATCAAGAGCCATCAAGTGAATCCCATTATTGATCTATAACATTCATTAACTGGCGCGCAACTCGATTGGTTGGCTTTGGCTGGAGTTTGTGCGCAACGAGCGAGCGAGTAGATTGCGATCGCGATTGTGTTCGAGTTTCCGAGTTGAGGTTCCAGTTCCAATTCAAGCTCCTATTTCGATTGCAATTTTGAGATCCAGTTCTAGTTCAAGTTCGAGCTTGGAGTGCAAGTTTTCTGTTGGTGTTAACCGAGTCGGGTTTTGCGAGCGCGAGTTGGCCTTCGAGCGAGCGAGCTGTGCAAGGCGAGTTGCGCCCGGCTAGGCCAAGCGGAAGCCGGCGTTCAAGTCGGAGGCGACATGTTTGGCGCCCACCAGCTGGCCGCCGGCCTGCACGCCTTCCATGCGGCGGCGGCCGCGCACGCAAGCCAGCAGCACCAAGAGCACCAACAACACCAGCACCAACACCAGCAGCAGCAGCAGCAGGCGGCCGCCGCAGTGGCAGCGGCCGCCCTGGGCGCCAGCTCGCTCATCCCAAGACGCATCGGCCACCCTTACCAGAACCGGACGCCGCCCAAACGGAAGAAGCCGCGCACCTCGTTCACGCGCCAGCAGATAACCGAACTGGAGCGCCGCTTCCACAAGCAAAAGTACCTGGCCAGCGCCGAGCGCGCCTCCCTCGCGAAGGGACTCAAGATGACGGATGCGCAAGTGAAAACATGGTCAGTACTCAGCGGCCTTGGGCTCGGCAAGCAGCGGCAGCAGCAGCAGCAGCAGCAGCGGCAGCAGCAGCAGCAACAGCCACTGGGCCAGCAAACCGACTAACCGCCCGCCTCCAAACCCCCTTATAGGTTCCAGAACAGACGCACCAAGTGGAGGTGAGTTGGCTCGGAGTTTCTTTCGCACGCTTAATTGGCGTTTGCCGCTCCAGCTGCTACAATTACGTCTTAATTATCCGCCCCGCTCGTGGGCCTCAAAGCGCTGACACTGCGAGCGCTGGCCGCCACTTGAGGCCTGCGAGCACTTGTTGCGGCAGCTCCGCCTGTTAGCTTGGGCCAAGAGGAGTGCGCTGATTGAATGGGCCATTTAGGCGCCGGCCGAGCAACAACAATGCCCACTTTTCTTATCAAAAGCTCAATTGGCGGCTATTTGTCGGCCGGCCGCCAGTCGGCCGCCGACATTGACGAGATTGGCGCCAATTCCCGTTGAGCGGCCACTGGGGCGCCCCCTTGCGCAAGGGCCCCAGTGCGGCCGTCGCTCCGGCCCAGCTACCTGCGCTGCGGCCGAGCTTACGAGCCGCTCGAGGGCGGCCAGAGCGGCGGCCGGTGTTTGTGCGAGCAGCCGGCCGCGGCTGCAGAGGACAGAGCCTTAGAGTCTCAGAGAGCGAGAGAGTGTGGAGCTTTTATTGGTCGTTAATTTTTGGCCCAACATTCGAGTTTCAGCCCCCGAGGAGGCGGCGACCAAAGTCGGCGACACAAGCGGCGGAATCGCGTTTCATTTGCGCACTAAATGCGTCATTTGAATATTGAGCGAAGCCCGCAAACAGGCGCCGCCCCTCGAGCTTTGTTTGAAATTTTTCCACCGCCCGTTCAGCGGCGCCATTTAGACGACGCCGGCGACGATAAATCATCATTGGATCGCATCTCTTTTAGGACGACGATTAGACTGACGATGATCATTCAAATTAGCGGGCCAGATTTTATCGTGTTGGTTTAAGGGAGGCGAGGAGGGCGGAATGGGCACTCAATGGGATTGACTGCGCCCGCCGACTAGTTTAAAGTTGCGCGCGCTTCTGGCCAGCCAACTTCAAAGGGCCGCGCTGGCTGCTTTTAGTTTGCGCTAATCACAACTTTAAGTAGCAAGTTTAGTTTAGTTAAGTTAAGTTGAGTTGAGTTGAGTTGAGTTGAGTTGAGTTCAGTTCAGTTCAGTTCAGCTCTGCTCTGCTCTGTTCAGCTCGGCTCAGCTCAAAGGGGCGGCCGCTCAACAAGTCGCGCGCTCACCTGCGCCCACACTCGCGCGCCTATAAGGCGGCCCTAATTGAGTGCGCTAATGAGACTGGCGGCGGCGGCGGCGGCA
>Ga0209372_1000125_pt1 | contig 57763 bp, 30 predicted proteins | sample AgamicAtPe_FD_187170 | JGI IMG/M metagenome (GOLD analysis project Ga0209372, IMG submission 187170) | Agave microbial communities from Guanajuato, Mexico - At.P.e (SPAdes) (version 2) | ecosystem: Host-associated > Plants > Phyllosphere > Phylloplane/Leaf | place: Guanajuato, Mexico | collected... | reverse complement strand
GCCGCCGCCGCCGCCGCGAGCAGCCACTTAGCTGAATAAAACGGTCGACTAATGTTAACAACATCAATCATTGACTAACTAATATCAATCTTTCACCCAAAATTATTCCATCACGACATTTCGAACAAATGCGCGCTGAAACTCTCTGCGAACATCAAATTGGCTCACCCAACGCGCAAAACACTCTTGCCCCGATTGGACACCACAATCTCATCCCACTCTCGTTGCCGCTCCAAACGACCTTGTTCAACAACTCTACCTCCGAACTGCACTGAACTGAACCCTCCAGTCTTGCGAACAATTCACATCGCATGTTGTAAATCTGTTGCAGGAGCATAGTAAGATTAGGCCAATTTCGCAACCGGAAATGGAGCGGATGGTTAAAATAATACATAGAAAATTCAACCAAATACAGGTACAATTAAAACAGAGCACATGTGAGGCAGTTATGATTCTCAGATCGCGATTCCTTGATGCCAGGCGGAAGAGAAGAAATTTTAGCAAGCAAGCAACCGATGTGCTGAATCAATATTTTTACGCACATTTAGCAAATCCATACCCGAGCGAGGAGGCCAAGGAGCAACTGGCGAGGAAATGTGGCATTTCAGTATCACAAGTATCAAATTGGTTTGGAAACAAGAGAATTAGGTATAAGAAGAACATTGGTAAAGCTCAAGAGGAGGCCAATATGTATGCTGCCAGGCAAGCAACTGGTGAATCCCCCTATGAAGTGCCCCCATCGTCACAAAGCTCAGGAAACATGTTGAGTCCGCCACCGAATGGGGCGGCGAGTCAGGATGAATGGCCATCTACAGTGGCGAGCAACGGTACCGAGTACGCGCACCATTATTATTCCGATGGATCCGACAATTGAGCCCACTCTCCCTCTCTCTCTCCCCCCAAAGAGAGACCAAGAGAGCCTCCAAGGGTCGGTTTGTATTAGTTTGGTGCCAACTATCAAAGGTTTCAAACTGATTGCACACCCACACTTGCTTGAAACTCTCTAACATTTACTTGCAAGGAGTGAGGAGCAACCTTAACAGGCTGGCCAGGCACAGGTTGCCGCTTTCGAAGTGCGTGAGCGTGTTTACTCAGTGCCGCGTTGATTGATTTATCTTGACCATTTTCAGAAAGAATAGTGGAGACTCAATGTGCGCAGCTCTCTCTTTCTCTACCTGTGACCTCATAGCAAATGAAAAGATGCACCATCTGCAGCAAGCGGATAGATAGATTGGCCTGAGGAGCCAAAGCAAGGAGGATCCCCAACCCTCAGGTGCAACCATTGCCCTCACCATGCTCGTCACTGTAACCGCCATCACTGGACAAAAGGCAGCAACTTAAAGGCCAATCTGGCATCGAAATCGCCTGGCAGCTGGAAAGGAGAGCCCCATGCGCTCATCCCTCAGCTAGCTCAATTGTTGCGTCCTATAAAACCGCTACAAGGGAGTTGCTCGTTCATATTCCAGCTTCTCGTGGAACCAAAACACGAACTTCCTTGGCAACCAACCCCTCTGGCTGAGCTTAATTGTGGTGGGGTTTATGAGTATTAGTTCAACGAGTCAACTGATAGCGACCATAAGAACTCTCACGGACAAAGCAAACTTACGCAACTTCCTCCTCCCCCTCACCCAACAAAACCCTTTGAATTTATAAGACGCCCTAACATCTCAGGATTACAAAACGAAACAAACCAAGTTGGTGACAACCGTCTCTCTCTCTCTCTCGTTCCATCTCCGAGTGCTTCTAGAGGATGCCAATTATTGACAGCTTATATTTTTATTTTGACACTTGAAGCACCAAAACTCACGAGCAAACACACTCATAAGCAAACACAAATAAATGGACGCACCCTCACACAATCACACAGTTACACTCAAGCGAACAAACCTTTCGAACTTCGAGATGGAGAACACGAAATCAAAATCACCTAAAGTTACAACTACCTCCCCCAGCCCCAAAAAAAATAAGATGTTTACCTGTAAATAGATGTAGAAATTTTTGATTGCGAATGTGCGAACACGCCCCTTCGACGATTTTCATCTAATTGAAGAAATGAATAAGGAACAATTAAAAGAAGGATGGAGATCAGAAAGGATTTCAGATATATTTGGATTGATGGCGGTGTGAGTTGTTTTTTGAATCTTTAATCACTTGTGTGAGTGTTCGGGTGTGTTCGTAGGATATCATCACTGTCAGAAGCATTTTCCCCCACTGTGAAGGCGAACAAAACTCTCCAGGAGCAAGGGCAGCGAGAGAGAGAGAGAGAGAGAGAGAGAGAGACCACTTCAGGAATAAAGGCAACGCACATTTCAATTATTATTACAAGATTTCACCTTTATAAAGAGCTCATTGAGCAAAGCCCAGTGAGGGATGGAGAAAGAGAGAGATAGATAGAGGAAGAAATCATCTGATTCTCTCGTGATATGTTGAATCATAAATCACCGCCACCAACCAGGAGGAGATTTGGGAACAATTCGCGACTCTTAGCGCGGAGCTGGCTTTTTCCAAATGGCTCGTCAAGCTGGGGGAGAATGAGCTTGGGGGGTTGGTTGAGCATTCACATTTCCTCGCCCTTCTCGAGGATAGATCGTCCTATTCTCCTCGACCAAACTCTATTCGCTCCCTCCTTCTCTCCATATAGATTGTGCGAGCTGAAGCCTCACCTCCAAGCTCTCTTGTAAAAGCTCCTAAAAAGGCCCCTATAGATCTCAGGCCGCTCGCTCCAGCCAGTTAATTGAGGGCCAAAATGGCGCGCACGCACCTAGATGAGAGCAAGGATTATTTGAAGGCTAAGTAGCTAACTACTCGGGAGTTTGCGCTCTTTTTGTTTGCATCAATCATGGACAAGAGCCGTTGTTTTGATTGACGTATCCTTTGTTATGAATCCTCATTCACCAGCTAGCAGAGGCAGAGTGGCGCGCGCGCGCGCGCATTCCTTCCTCTCTAGCCCAGGTAAACTCGATCTTCGTGATGAGCTTATTCAATGGAATCAAAGCGTCGAACGAATTAGCCCAAACGGGCAAATTCATGTAGATGGGGGGAGGGCAGAGTTTCGCCTTGAAAATCGTGCAAATTGTTATTATGTAACTCAGATACCGGCGATGCCTTTCAATCTTCTTTAAGTTTCACCTGTCAGATTGTGTCCATCACACTCTGGCAGCCGCCCGTTCGCTCTCATCCACTATTTTGGCCGCAGAATATTTTTAGCCCGTCTTAAGGCCGAGGAAAGGAACGATAATGATGCCATTGAGACGTTCGATTGATGGCGCGCGTGAATCGTGTCATCCATCCATCTCTCTCCCTCTTTCTCTCTGCTCCTTCACCCTGAGCCAGCCAACTCGATACTCGCAAGGCTCTTTGTTTCCCCGAATTCAAAACCAAGTTCCAAAGCTCAGTTGCCAAGCTCGAGCAAAGCCACTCGAGTTGGCCCACTGTTTGAGGCCACACACTCAATTGGCTCGAAATTAGTGGCCACAGTTTGGCTTGCGGCCCCCTTGGAGAGTGTGGGGCCAACCAAACAGACGAGTGGCACGCAATTCCGCAACAAGCGCCAAAGAGACGCCAAAATGAGCCCTTAGGCCAGCTTAGCAACAACACTTGCTGCGGTCGGGCTACTTTTGTCATTTGAGCCGGCAGCTAAATGACACGCGAGCGCAACTTGACGTGATTCTGGTTGACTTCTGGCGGCCGGCGGGCTGGCTACTCTCCTGTGACTCCTCCAGGCGAGCCTGTCCGACTGTGGCCACTCGCCGGGCGCATTCTTGCTGCCGAGGCAAGAATTGGCCCGAGAGCGGGGAGCAGAGAGAGAGAGAGAGAGCTAGCCAAAGAGGCGGGAGGTAAATGAACCTGCTGCTGCTCGTCTACTCTGCATGCTTGCGCTTCCAGAGGAGCGTTGAAATTTACCGAGATCAGGAGAGAATCAATCACAGGGCTACACACGGACAAATAAATGAGTGCCAGAATCAGCAGGTGGCAAAAACAAAGATTTGCTTAGACACACATTGGCTTGCGCCTGAGCTAGCGAGCCAATCTCGTCCAGCGTGAGCTCGATCCAGTCGATGGAGCTCATGGATGCAGACGAGTGCGGTTGCGCATGGTTGGCAAACATTAGCCAAACTCTCCCTTTGGAAGCAACCACACTGGCCTCCTACTCAACCCCTGGCCGCCCATTCCTTTGCGCTTCCGCTTTAACAGGCATGAATTGGTACAAATTCAGCGCCTCCAAGCTCGTCTAACTGGTTGCAGGCTCGTTAACCTGCCGCTTGGCCGGCCGGCCGGCCAGCCAGCCAGCCAGCTAGCCAAACGACAATGGGGTAACAACAAGTGGGCAATAAGATAAATCGCTTATTTACATACCGAGAGGCTGCGGGTCAGCTGGCCGGCTTGCTCTGTTAGCAAGCGCAAGCTGGCCGTCGCTTGCGGACACCATGCGGTTTTGGCCGCGACCGTTTGTGTGTGCGAGATGCAAAAATTGCGCCAATTTTGGCTCACCGCACGGCCGAGCCCGCCGGCCGATGCTGCGGCGACGGGCAGCTCCCGAGAGTGGCCGCTGTGTCTCGGCGAGCCTCGCGCGCTCTGAACTCTGCTGTTGCGAGAGAGGCTGCAAACACGGAGTTAGGTTTGCCAAGTTAGTCAAATGTTTCAATCTAGCTCAATGGGAGAGCTCAACATTTGCTCAATGGGCACAGCATGACAACTCGGCTTGATTCGCTCGGCTTGCGCCACTAGCGAGGGTCTAGGATGAACGGTGGGCAAGTTGGCGAGAGGAGAGGAGAGGAGGAGCGAGGCAAGGCGAGAGACTCCGGCGGTGAGCGAGGAGCTCGGCTTTGGGCGAAACGAAATTAATCATTTGCTTTGGATGAATCAAGTGGCAGTTAGCTTTTGCGTTTGCGCTTCCCTTCGGTTTGGCTCTTGTTGCGTCGGCACCTGCGCCCGCAACCTCCACCTCCGCCTGCACCTGTGGCCGGCGACGGGGGCTCGAGTGTGCGAGAGAGTCGCTACTGAAGCCGCAGAGAGTCTCGCTCAAGGACCGACCAAACCAATGAATTTTGAGTTAGCGTTTTGGCACTTTGCCAGATTGTTCATTGTTTGGTGGGCACAATGATGCAAAAGTAACATGGCACTAAAAGGATAAGGCCGGCTAATGCGGCCATCGACTGGCCGGCCGCGAGCTCGTTGGCGGCCGGCAGCCAAAAACAAGTGTTATGCCAACATCTTGCCAGTCTTGGTGGCGGCCTTCTTGGTCTTGAAACAAAAAGCTGCCTTATGGAAATGAAGTATTACGGTAGAATAAATTGTTTGCTAACCTCAAGACCATTATCATGGAGCTGGGCAGCCGCTTTGTTTGCGCCCTCAAAGCGGAGGGGCGAACAGTTTTAACAATCTCTCGACGCCCCAAAGCAAACCAAAATAATGGCCGCTCTTTTCCGGCAAACTTTGTGTTTGGCCGCCTTCGGGTGGGAGCGTCGGCCTGGGTTGTTCCTTGCCATAAACTGAACTCAGAGGGACAGGGATGCGCTTGAGTCTGGTTTTGTGACTCGCAAAAATGATTTTGATTTTCGCCGAGAGATAAAGCGGCTCGGCTTCGTTCGCCCTCCTTGCCGCGCCGCCTTCTCAGGCTAACCTGTTGCACAGCTGACTCCCAGAGCCTCGCCACGGCTCTCCGCTGACCAAACGATAATAATAATAATTATTGTTATTATTATTATTATAATTTCCCTACCTACAAGCGCCAAAAACAAGAGGCCGCTCGCTCAGCTTACAACATCGACATCATCATTTCGTTCGCTTCACCTGTGTTCTCGGCGCTTCCCCTGCTTAGTGGCGGCGATGTTGCCACGCTCTGGCTTTGAGTTTGAGGCAGTAGGACGTAGAGGCAGTCGCAGTTGCAGTTTCAACTCAAACTTCAGCTTCAGCATGAATGCGAGAACCAGCCCAAAGAGAGCGAGAACAAGAAGGTCTCAGGCGGCCACTTGCAGTGGTGAAGATAACAACTAGTATCGGGCTTGCTGAGGTGAGGAGTAGATGGCTTGGAACAGGTGAAAGAGAATCAAAATTCGTTTTGTTGAGTTATGTAATAGCTCTTGGCTGTCTAGAGGCAAATGCTACACTAGTTTGAGTAGCCGACTAGAGCGAGCGAGCGAGAGAGAGAGAGAGAGAGAATTTCCTAGCGTAGTTATGCTGCTCCAGCTCTGCTTGCAAAATATCAAGTTGTGGTCCAGCTTTCTCAGCTTCAAAACTGGCCCTTTGCAAGGCCCACGAACCATGTACAAGTTCAATTCTATTCAGAGCGAGCCTGGCAAGTGTTGGTTTGAGGTGGAGGCTCGTTGAAACATTGGGCGCACCTGACCGGCTGGACGCGCGCCCTCCGTCGGCCGGGCGGCCATGTTCGCGAACAAAAAGCGGCCGCCAGCTCGGCCTGGGCATCTGCCCATTGCGCCGGCCGCATGATGATGGCAGGAACTCATAATGGGCCAAATAATTGGCACTCGATCTGGCGACCAAAATTAAGCTTGCCCTTGTCATCCAACATCCAGCCAGCTAGTCCTCCTGCCTCCCGATAAACATTCAGCCTCTGGCTCGAACACAAGGATAGCTGAGCGCTCAATTAACGCGATGATTGGATTTGCCACATCCAACTAACGCCAGCTGCAACGTCAAAAACCATGGCCAGCTGCATAGTTTGATTGACGAGTCGTCATAATTACTGGCCAAGATCGGTAGAACCTCTTACCTGGCCTTGGCAACATTGATTACCTCCGCAGCCTCTCGTTGGTCAACGAGGTGCGGCAAGCGGTTTTTGAAGATGGCGCGCTTCGGTCATTTTGTTCGATTTTATTATTTCCACCATGCACAAAGTGGCCCTTCCTCTGAGCGGCGGCGCATGAGCAAAAAAGGATTGTGCTCAGATTCACATTGTGCCAACCAAAGCCTATATATGTGTGCCTCTCAACCAAAACAGAGATTGCTCGCAAAACCCAAAACTAGACAAACTCATTCCTATTCTGGCAAGCGAGTTATACTCCAAACTTAGCAACAAAGGCCTACTAATCGACTGCCACATCTGGGTGAGCTGACAATCGATTAAGTTGACTTGTACTTGACAATGAGCAATAATGGCGCCAATAGTATTGACTTACCATGATGGTTAAAAATAAAAGAACACAGAAACAGGCCATTGTTGTCCAGCCGAACTCTCACCATTGGTAATCGGCCATGGCATCAACCAATATGAATCCAACAAGAGCGATAGAGAGCCCCATGGTTGGCAAGAGAGGACATTGCCTGGTTTGCACACATAAGCGGCCAGTTATGGCATCCTCACCATTGTTGCAACTCCCTGGATCCCAGCTTCCTCCCTTTATTGTCGTCAATCGATTAGTTTTCTCCATTCCCTCAATTCTACCAGTCTCCAATCTGCAGGCCAGGGCCTGCAACAGGTTTCTCATCAAGATAGCCAACCGTTGACTCTTCGCTAAAGCCATTTGAACAGCATAGGCCGGCCAAGTGCTCTGCAACGCAAGCTGGCTAAACTTAAATTGCCGCATGGCTTCCATTGGCTCAGATTGGAAACTAGTCGTCTCTCTTAGGCTGATAAAGAGGAGGGAGATTGTTATCTCTAATGGTGGCGAGGCGATTCCTGTTGTTGACGACTCCGCAAAGAATTGATTCTTTGAGATGCCGCACGGCCTAGCTGAAGAGCTGGAACATGGACGCGAAATCTGCGCGACGCGACATCTTGAGCTGCACTGCCCAGAGGTTTTGAGGGTGGAATAAAGCGAGAATGTATTCCACTACCTCTGCCAGGCTACTACCTCTACCATTGAAATGGATGGCCTTCAGGATGGCTGCTGGGCCGGATCATTCGCTCGGCCAACCATTCTGCTCCGCTCTGTTCCCTTGCCGCCAGGGTGTAAGCTGCCGCCTTGAAGCTGGTACAAGGCTCGTACTTTTACCTGATCAGCATATTGATAGACTCGCTTCCAGTTCAAATGAAGCCCGCAGCAGAAGCTCGAGCAGAATCGCGATGCTAGCTAGGCCGACGACTGATCCATTAGGGTCTCAGTTTGTCTCGGCTTAGTTTGTTTCAGCAAACTTTTGATTGAACTTGAATGGTCTGAAAGGCGTCCGCTGACTAGTTTTCCTCTCCCTTTGGCAAGCGAACTAATATCAGGTTGGCTCCAATAAACTGCTGTTCACAGGACAACACAAGGTCCGAGCGCAAATTAATGAGATCCCAGGCTGGCAGATCTCTCTAACCGAATAAGTCATGTGAACTAGCCGAGAGTTCACCATGAGCAAGTGAGCTTACGTCTCTATCCGGAAGTCGGATGCGCCTCCTGTAGCTTCACTCGGACATCAAACTTTAAGCGCTTATGTCTCTGCAGGTTTGAAAGAGATGAGACGAGACGAGGAACGAATTAACCTGCAGACTCTGGCTTGATTAGCGCTTGCCATGTTTGCGATCAACTGAGCTAGGACTACTTTTTAGCTCTACATTGTGTCTGAGCCATTAACAGGCGAACGTTGGAGGTGGTCCGATTGGAGGGGAGGCAACGTCTACTAGTTTTAATTTTGGCCTGCCCAATCAAGAGGGATGATGAAAATCATCAAAATAGCTGAGCGTGGCGAGCGAAACGTTGGAGCGTTTTGCTTGCCTTATCCAGTCCCATTCACAACATACCTATGTAATTGAATAACATGCCTAATTGCAGCCCACACTTTTCTCTGCTCCTCTTTTAAGGAACGAAAATTGACGCATTTTATGCCTCCCTTGGGCCAATGGGCATTGCCATTGGCAGAGGCCAGTGGATCAATGGAAAATTAGACAGCGGGATGAATGAATTTGCATACTAAAAACGCCAACGCCAACTCAAACTCCAACACGGCCGCCGCCTACCGTCATGATGCAGAAACGGATCGTTGTCAATTTTAGGCAATCAGCTGGTCTCGCTGGGGACGCCTGGCAACTGGCGACTGGTAATGGTGGAATCAGTCACGAGCTTAGGTTGATCATGAGAGAAGATTGGCAAAATTGCATCCTTAGAATGGTGATGCAAATTCGTAGCGTAAAAGCTCGTGATTTTGATTCTATGCTGGAGGAGCCGCCAAGTCCGGCGACGAAAGAGACGAGAGAGATAGTTGAACTTTGTTTTGAGCAGGATCCAAGTGCAAAAGACTGACTAGTGAATCGGGGACTAACTTTGTTCATCTGTGATTAATACTGTCGTGTGGTTCCTTTGGTTTTCACGTTCAATCGTGATCAAAATCTACCTGTTTGAGCGTTCTACCTATTACCTGTGCTACACCGAGAGGAGAACGGCCACATCAGGTTCGCGCAGCGAGCGATCAACTGCTCTCCCTATGCGAGTCTTTATATTTTTCGAACTCGACTTTGTTTGGCCCAATCTCTATGCTTGGCATAGGCATTGCGCAAGAATAACTTGCTTCTCCAATTCTCAGAATGGCCAGGCGCTCTACGCTTGGCGTTTACAGTTTACATGGTTGTTATCATTTCATTATTATTATTGTTGTTGTTGTAACTGCGGCGGCGGCTACAGCTATGATAGCCTGGTTGCTGTCCCTGCCGTTGGTTTGAATAGGAAGCAAAACCTTACCTAGTTTGTAATAAGTTAACAGAAGCAATAGAAACTACGTCAGAAACAACAAAGTTTAATATCATCATTATTGTAGTAATTCACTCTCTTCCCTCCATTGAGTTAGATTCAACGTAAGCCAAAGTTGAGAAGAAGACTCGAGAGATAAAAGCTCAACTGCATTAACTAAGACCTATGGGAAGGTTGTGTAATGTTTCCTCCCTTTTAGCCATGACTTTGCCTCAGTCTTACACGATTCTCCTCGCGAGGTAGGCAGACGGACTTCTTATTCTCCCTTGCTTGCTCTCTCTTTCTCTCGCTCGCTCTTAACTATCGTTTTAACCTCACCAATTGACTGACTAGTCAGTTTAGACCAAGACGAGAGCCAATTTTCACTCAAAATTTACCTCACCAGTATTCTTAGTTGGATGAAGTGCAAGCAAGTGAGCGAGCTGGCCATCTCTCTTTGCCTAGTGTTTGAGCGACCTTCTTGGAATGATCTTCCAACCTGAAGCTTCGCCAGCTGCCTGACTGCCTACCTTTTTGTTTTAAGCACTGAATTGGATGCACACACACACATACACATAGACTCTCCCATGTACACGACCAGATAGTTTGAAGTCAAGAGAGCGGGGCGGCAGCCGCATGAAGCCTCTCCAATGGTCAGGGAGCTTAGCCAAATAGTTTTTTGGTTTTTGGCAACAATATAACATTGCTAAGTCGTTGTCGTCTCGCTCTTGCTGGTCCTGGTCGCCTCTCATCATCGCCATTCTCAACAGTTTGCCATCTTTCGTGCAAAAATTAACCTGACCAAGAGCAAACGCCGGCCGCAAAGTTGAAGGAATTGCTAGTGCTCAAGATGGACAGCAAGCGGCAACAGACAAACCCGACGATCTGGCAACAAGCTTGAAGGTTGAAATTTGCATCTCCTCCGCCTTCTAGCTTTGTGGCTCGAACTTGCCGGAGGTCACCTTCATTAGCCGCTTAGGGAGGGAGGTGGTGCGTTTTGAAGTGTATCCGAGCGGCCAACCTGCCTCGCGTACACAGCTCGCGGGTTCCGTGCGTCTGTGTGTGCGTTTGAGTGTGATCTCTGTTGAAGTTGACTACACAAATCAACTCCTCTTCAACTTGCAAGTTTAGGAGTTAGTTGGCTGAGAATCAGGTAATAGCTTGCGGGATAACGCGATTTAGCTTTCTTAGAAACCAGTAATTCCACTACACGAACATCATGATTTTGATTGGCTCGAAGGAAGATAGAAATATAACTCAAGGAGTTTATATTGGCTCGCTTAAAGGCATCAACATGTTCAAAATTGATTGTTGCAATTTAGTATCAATTTCAGGCTCGCTAAAAAGATGGCTAATATATTTCGTTTAAATTCATTCGACCACTTGGGTGGCCAACCCTGTGGAAATCATTTGTTCAACTCTCAGCTTTAGCCAAATCTTTACCTGAGAGAGGACCCTCTACTGTCTTCGCCACAGAGCTGAGCAGTCTCTGTGGCCGAGTCACGAGACCAGATTTGATGTCGCAAACCATACGAATCGAGATGGACGCTTAGAGATCAAAGGTATCAGATCCAATCGAACATTCAGCACGCTTGACTCATCTTCAAATTTACCAGCACTGGGTACCGTTAATTGGCTATCGGTCATCTCTGTGTTCCATTAGCTGGACACGATCCAGTGGCGAGCTCGAGCTGCATTTAAATGAGCGCCTGACTGCTCGGATCCAACATATCAAGGGACCTGTTGCTGCTACTTCTCGGAACATTCTTGAACTGAAATTGGCTGCTTCTAGGCCCTAGAGACAGCTGGTTATACTTTCGAGCAAACTGAACTCAATCGGCCCAATTTGATCAAGCTTCAAAGCTTGCCCATAACTTCCTGGAACAATCTGAAACAATTAACCTACCTGAGGATCATCAGCTTGGATAAAAGTCGATCGGTCAGGATCGTGAAAGAGAGCATGCCGATGAGACAATTGATGGTTTAGACAATAGGTTGCTTACTCGATGATAAGGTGGCTTTGTTTTTGGTCTTGCGAGCGAAAAACAAGTATGATGCGCCATCATCCTTAGCAAATGTGGACCTCAAATGTTGGTCCCTTATTCCGTAGACTGCCATGGTAAGCGTTTAGAAAACTTGCGAGCATTTTGCATCAAAGGGCGTGGGGAGCCGAAACCAAATTCGAGGTTCATTAGGCAAACGATTATAATGAGTCGTATGATGGGCTAACGTAAGTTGGCTAGCTCGGCCTGGCCTCAACTGTTGGCTAAACCACACAACCACAGCTCTGGATTTGTGAAAAGCACAAAAAGTTTAAAGCTTAAATGACATAACCAGCTGGCCACTCAGATCGCCTTATTCCCTTCCAACTTCCTATTCGCGCCCGCAAATAGCCTCGTTTGGCCTTGTTGGAGTCGGAAAATTGTTGGTCAATTAGAGCAGTCATGTGGCATGAGAGCCGGATTAACCGCAACTTGGAGCAAACGACTGTGGGAAGTTTGTTCCATTCGAGAAGTACAACCAGCGACATCCGGCGCATTTTTTTAGAACCCGCAAAGACAGGACGGCTACACCGGGCATGCTCACTAGCCCTCCTTCCCTCCTCGACTCAGCTCGCTCATCCTCGAGCTAATTTGATGATGTTCGAGTTAGCTCTTGGGGCCCGCAGAAAGAGATGCGCGGAGCCGATATTGTCAGCATAAATGTCGCCCACGGGGGGGGGGAGGATAACACGTCCATTGACGTCACTTTCAATTAATGGCCACAAGTTTAAGCCTCAAATTAGAGGTAAACTTGGGGGCCAAGTATACCAGGTTTGCTCGCCTATTTGCGTATGCACCCAAATCATGATTAGCGGGCGCGGTTGCACTCGGAGACACAACATAGGCGCCACCTCGATCTCGTTCATGAAGCAAAACTACGAACTTGAGGGCGAACAAAGGAATCAAAAGGCTCTAATGTGAGGATCTATCATTATTGGCTCCAGCCAGATGTTGTTCTCCCTCCCTCTGTCTTCCTCCCGCCCGTCCGTCCGCCCGCCTGCCCTCCCTCTTTTCCTCCCTCCTCCATCTCACACTCTTCGCCACTCTGGCCCAATGATTCGAGCTTATTTAACTGGTGGATGTTTTTCGTCAAGAGCTGTCAATCAAGTGAGTGGCTCTTCTTTGCGTTCATGCCTCCGTTGCTCTCGTGCTCCCAATCTAATTCTAGACTTTAGTTTCCCTCCAGTTGCCTCAGTTCCCAGATTGCACATGTGTTTAGTGGCCCTTTTCCAAAACTAAACTAAAACTTCGACAACAGCAACCAACCCTCCAACACTGGTACCACCAAGTTGTTCTCGTTCACTGAACTCAACCATTTCCCTCGAGGCCTCGTCGGCGAAGTTGGCCACAGCTTCACCTAGCCCACTAGTAGGCATTCCCTTGATCCTATATCGAGTTTTTTGGCGCCATAGAGTGCTAGCGGGCCAGCTCACACAAACTTGCCGGCAGACATGTAGCATATATACTCGTCTGTATGCATATACCCGCTTATATGTGCCTGCCCTTGTGCCGTGAATATCCCTCGGAGTCATATTAGCGGAATCAGGATGGAGAGGAAACAAAGCGTGTTATATTGGTTGCTAATAGAACTGGGCCCGCGTTGGTGCCTCTAGAGTCGCGGCCATTGTTTGTTCGAGATAAATAGATGAGTAAGCGGCTCAAATTCTCCACCATCATTTAACGCTATTCCACTGGCAATTGTGCGCGCTAAACCTATTGCCCACTAGATGCACGGGCAAACTGCATTCGGGATCATCGCGGCCATTTTCATATCTTGTGGCTCTGCGACGGCTTTTAAAATTTCGCGCCCGATCGGCGAATAAAACAGAAGCGAACTTTCGGCTCGAACGCGAAAATCCTCTTTGGATGTCGAGATGACTGACACTGACGATACGCTACATCTGGCTCGATCACAACAGATATCCCAAAGAGAGAGAGAGAGAAAGAGAGGGAAGAAGCGGCGGCGGCAAACTTTGGCCATGGGCCGAACAATAAAGCCTCAATTTGGGCCCACTAAACAGTTCCCGAGCCATCGAGCGGCAGCCAGAGGAGGCAACTCCTGTCAAAGGACCATCCACCGAAAGCGTTGAGGGCGGAAACCTAAACTGTGCTGTGCCCCTCGGTCCCTTTTCCTGTACATATCCCTCACTTTTCAGTGGAATCAGGACAACGCCCAACGGCGCGCCTGAATCGGCCAAAATCCATGAATGAAATTTGCCCCAAACTAGCAAACAAACTTTCTTTGTTCGTCACTTTAACTTGGCCATCTATTGTGCATTGTTTCCGCACAACAAGCAAATAGTGTCGAAGGGTGAACAAATTCGTTCAATCTTCCTAAACTTAAGTCCTCGAGGTGCAGGTGTCCTCATAGGTGTTATGGTTGAAGTGTCGGGCGTTCTACGAGGGTGAAATGGCAACTGGTTGTCATTATGGATGGAACGCTTGGTTGCTCATCATCATGTAAGCACCAACTTTTGTGGCCCAGCTGTTGCCGCAAAATCGGGCCTACAATGCTGTATAACTTGAGGTTGGAATTTGTTGCAATCAGAGCGCCATTAAAACATCACACGAAGCGAGGAAAGCCCTCAAGCCAAGCTAAGCGTGAGCCAGATCATTTAGAAGCCCCTGGTTATGGGGATGCGGTGGCGCGAGGATTTCCGGATGGTTGGAGGCCGAGAGTGTTGACGATCAACTAGCACTCGCTTAGGGTTTCTTGGCGAGGGTAATTATTTCTTTCCGCTTAAATTTGGCCACGGAAAGAGAAAGCGGTCTACGCTTGAGTTGGAACTTTGTAAACTAGAAAATTTTGGTTCGCCTAGAATTATAACTATTGGCTTGGATATATGAATGGACGGCGCGTGCCCTCCATTCATTGAGAGTTTTCCAAGAACGACATGTGAATTAAACGCCCCAAAATGCGGTAACGTGGTCATTAATTAAGCAATTATTTGGAGCCAAATTTTATGCACTGCCACCGTGGCCGCTACTAGGCTCTGGACCATCCTAGAAGAGCACCAGAAATCTAATTAGAAGCCGAGTGTTTAACACTCGAAAACTTTACGACGGTCGCGAGTCCTATGTTGCAGTAAATCACCGCACTAATTAATCGAGAATCATATGGACCAATTGCTACAAAATATTTGGATCGAGCCAACCTGGTTGCTGGGTCGAGAGAATCCGTCTCTCTCGTTGAATGCATGCGATCTTGATTGCCACACAAAACAGTCTTTGCCATAAAAGTGAAGGCTCGTACCCCTCTAGTCTAGGCACATCAACCAGATCTGCTATCTGATTGGCGATGAAAGGGAGAGTCTGTCTGACAAAGAGGACCACATCAACAGCGATGTCAAATAGCCCGTCCAATGCAGTTTGAAGGTGGCACTGTGAAATATTGACGGGCGTTGTAATTGATTTGTAGCCGGTTAATTCGTGCAACCGCATCATGAATCAACAGGTGTAAGGGCAAGCTGGCTGGTAGCCCGTCAGCCAGTCAAGACCGAGACGGCTTGCTTCTCTCGTCGTCAGGTATGATGGAGGAGCCGGAGCCGAGTTAAGACGGCGCCAGACTTCTCAATCGCGCACAACGATTAGCACTCAGATCTCCAGTGGCTATTAGCTATTTCGGGACCAAGTTCAGCCGACTCGATATCTTCTTCCCATCTCTTTCTGCCTCTTGCCTTGGGCCACACACACACACACGCAGATACGCAACAGATGAGACCTAGGCAAACGCAACCATTGTTTGTTGTTTCCATTCGAGCCAAACTCGCTCCAATGGCCGCATAAGCTTGCAGCGTTGCGCCACACACATATACACGCTTACTCACAAACAGGTAGATACTCGGAATCGCAGGTGCGCCAATCGATTCTGAAATCGTTTAAATCCTCTTCCCATTCTTCTATCCCGATCTCCTCTCCTCCTCTGACGCTCGAGTGGCCACTTTTACGCTACCTTGGCTCCCGGCAACGGATCGCCGCCACCAAAGGCAACAATCTGGAGCCCATTGAAGGGCGAGGAGAGACTTGAATTCTGATTCCAATTTGGCTTTCAGTCTTCCTCAGAAACCTTGCGGGTCGAGAGTGAGAGAGAGAGACAGAGAGGCAGCTAAGCCCAACTCTGAGGCTGAGTAGCAGAGGTTCAACTGAACGAATCGGGCGGATACGCGAGGGCGGCGAGACGGAGGAGCAAGATGAGATGGGACGAATAGGGAGGTTTTTCAGAGAGGAGCAAAGAGCGGCAGCAACCGAGAAATCAACAATTATTCCTTTGCGCCACCAATCGGCTGCCACCAATGCAAGGGGAAATCTGATAGCAACTTGCAGTGGATGAATTTCCTTGGATCAAGTGAATTTGGGACGTGCGTTTGTTGGACGATATATCTGCACCTACCTGCGGGATTTGGATGGGCGATCGAGCGAGCGAGAGAGAGAGAGCGCGCGAAAGCGAATAAGTTCGCGCATCCATGCTCAGTACTGAACGACGTCCCGTGGATTCACTTGAGAAAGCTGTGGCTTCCATTTCCAGATTTAAGGTTTGCCAATGTTTTGCAGTCCATTTCGTGTAAAGTCAGCTGGCGCGTCGATGGCGCGAGAACTAAACCTCGAACCGCCGTGGGGGAAAATGGTTGGCCCGCCAGGCAAAGTTATGGACTGAAATACGTTCTAATCGTACGACTCGATCGCGCTCAGATACGTAGTTTGTTTGCTAGATCTGGAAGTATATCAAAAAGTTTTGAGGGCCAAGCAGAGGAGTTGCTCGGCTAAAGCTGAGGCCAATCTTTGTTCCCCAGATGCCTCCAATGGCCACATTAACAGCCATTATAAGTGCAACTTGTGGTCCGAGTGTGGACCCAAGTTTAGCTTCTATCTGAGAATCCCAAACGAAGGCTCTCGCTTTCTTCAATTCGAAGCCTCTGGGTTGGTGTCTCTTGGTGACTCGGTCAGTGTCGATGGCTAGTAAGCGGGCACAATTCGACGGTTTTAAATGGTGACTATGTGTACCTGGATGGTAGACATTGCACGGCCATGGTTTTCGGAGTGCACCAAGTGAGAGTGGAACTTATACTCCCTCTTCTGCAGCATCAACTTCGCCGGCCAGGAATTTCTCGGATTCCTCTTCATGCATCTCAGAGAGGAGGACACTAAGTTGTATGCAGCTTTTGATTTTACAAAGAGCCTAGGATTTTCATAGTTTCAGCTTATGAGCCTGGTGGACCTTCGCTGAACACTCCAAATGTTGCGAGAAACCAGACGGGGAACAGGCAACGAGGGGGACTAGTTTCGAGATAGCATGAGCAAGAGATTGGCCACCTGGAAGGGACTTCCATCGGTCGAAACTGTGTTTGAAGGATGAGATGAAAGACGAATGATTTTGCTGATCAAATCAACACTATTAGAGTGTCATCATTGGTTTGATTCGCAGAATGGCTGGACTAAGGTTGCTTTGAAGGGAACAAGACGAGTTCGGAGTGCCATCTGATTTATGATTGTGGCAGCTTCAGAGGGCAACTCTCTCCAGGATGCAGCTCTTACACCATAGGTGTCTGGCTGTTAGAGCTTGTAGATAGTTCTCTAGGGAGCTCGGTACACCAAAACAAATGGCTGAGGCTCAACGGAAATCTATTCTTCACAATGATGAACATCTGATAATAGATTTTCAGCACATAAGCAACGAACTAGATTGAAGGTAATAAGTGAGTTCTATGGCAAAGTGCAGGGTTCTGTTTCATGACAAATCGGCTCCAAAGTCGCCTTCATAAGCGTGGTCACTTATGAAAGCGACCCGACTAATCCAATTAGCTCGAGCCAAACCTTATCTAGACCAGAAAATACGGATAGAAGGTAAGATTCGGTCACATCCTCCTCCCAACACTAAACTGGTCTGTTTAGAACTGTTTGAAACTCTCCAAGATTGCAGACTGCCTCAGTCATGCGCTCACTTAAGGTTAGATGGATAGAGATTTCCTCGTATTGTGCAATCTCCCAAATGCCTGCATTTGAGTTAGATCCAAGTTGGTCTTGATTTTTTAACAACTTTTGGCACCCGTTTCCAAGTGCGAAAGATTTCCTCTCGTTCGTCTAACCAATTTCAGAGAACACTAACGAAGAGCCGACACGAGTCTCCAGTCGGCTGGTGAGGCGTTAAAACTTAAGGTGCCGACTCTCAGTGGATTATTTCCTCGCCTTGAAGGGTCGAGCCCATTTCGCAGGCTGCAGAGCTCAGAACCCATTGCTAGAAACCTATATGCGAGATTCGAGCACTTCTCAACCGCGGACGCATGAAACACACTCAATGGTTATCAGAACAAAATAGCATCCAATTCAGTAGCTTGCTTTCGCACCTCAGCCATCCATTCACGTCATTCTTTAAGGGTAAGTTTAGCTACCTTTGCCCAGGAGCTAAATCCCCTGATTTTGCTGTCGCATGGTGCTACTGTGAAACTTATTCTCTCCATAGGGACATACCTAAACTTCAATGGGCCATAATAATCCGACCATTTAGGAAGCTACTTGTTTAACAGTGCCTATTATTCATACAAACATGAACAGAGGTTGCCAAATCTCTGAGTTTATCGAAATCGTTGCCTGGATTTTGATCGCTTAAAAACAGACGTTTAGCTATGATGCGAAAATGCCAAAAAAGCAGTGGCATTTTCACCTTGCACCACCCGTTCAACCTGGCTTGCCATCTCCCTTTATCTCCTCCTTTACACGCTTCAATTCAGTCTCGCCTTTACATTACATATTGCGTATTAAAAATTATTAAGCCGATTAGATGGCGTCATTGAGCTGAGCCATTAGGATCGCTAGGTTTGAATTTAGTTGTGAGGTAGAGGATTCTAGCGGACAGAATCGGAGAGATTTCGCTCGATTTGCTCTAGGTGGCGCCATCTCGCGATTTTGGCAAGTCGCTCTAACTAGATGGTCGCCATCTGGTTGATCAGCTTGGTACTTGTTTGCTGCTCGAAAGGCCTCTCACCGTCATAATTTAATCTCTCGACTCATCTTAATTGCTGTGGCAAAATAAGTGTCGTGGGAGAAGAAAGAAAACTTGAATTTAGGTCAGCAGTTTTGCGACAACAAGATCATCTGCCATGGGTTGGATGCAGATTTTGGGCGGTGGCCGGATGTTTGATACAATGTTCCAAGAGGCCACCAGAGGGCAACAGGTGACTGCGAGGCAGCCACACTCTTGGCTTCGAGCAACTAGATCGTACAACTTGACTTATTGCGACGAACAAATACACCAACTGATAGGCCAAGAGCGGGGATCTAAGACAATGACGGATTAGAGAAAGGACAACAAGTGTCAGCTCCTCCTGTACACGAACGGACAAGATTCAACCAAACCAGCTTATAATCAGCTCTAAGACGACTCCAGCCTTTCAACGCAGCTACTTCCTTGGCTCGGCCATTGTGCAATTGTTTCCCGTTCCACCCTGAAAACCTTTGTGTCTCGTCGAGATAAATGAACTGAAAAAAGTCGCCGCGAAAACACAAACTACTCACAATTGTGGCTTCCGGCGAGCTTTTAAGAGCTTATAAAGGCCTCTCTTCGCTTCTCTGAGCACGAGAGTGGCTACAGTCGAGTGGTCGCCGTCTCGAAGGGGTAGAGGGAGGAGCAAGTGTGTTAACGGGCGCCAGTTGACTGATTTAGAGTCGAAAGAATCAGCACTCGCTTAGTGGAGCTTGAAACTTCAGATAAGATAAGGCTACATTTGGGTTCCTTCAGTTGTAAGGTGAAAACTTGACGGAACTGTCAGATTCGAACGTTCTTTAGTTGAATGACTAGAGACTGAGACTGATCTAGCAACAGTGATTGCGCTTGAGCCAACCTTTGCCTGATGCCCACCAAAGACTCCCTCTTGATTACTATCTGACTTAGCTCAATGACAGTAAGAGTTTATCTTCATAACCTTCGATGTTGCTCTCGCTCGTTAACAGGGTTTTTAAACCGGTTGGATGAATCATCAGCTCAGACCATGCGCAGCACGAGGGTTTGGTAAGTTTTGGAATGATTGAACTGAGAATCGCCAGCCAAATCTCAACCCTCTTTCTGTCCTTCTCAATTTGTGTCGGACCCTTGCGATTATCTAGCTCGCTTGGATCTCCTATTGAATGATCTTAATCTGTCTGAAGAACTTTAAGAGCATTCGAGTGTCAGCAGAATGAACCCTCTGGCACCAAGAGGGTCGAAATGCAAGGCATTCGTTACAAATTAGCATCCAGATTTCTGACCCATAGTTCAGCTGGCCAGCGATCACTCCCATTCCATCATACCGAGCCTCTTGGAAGTCAGGCAGCATTGGACGGCCGATTTATGCGAAAATGTATGCGAAACTTACTTCGTTGCCATTGTTGATTTCAATCATAAGTCGCTTATCTATTAGACAAATAGCTAGTCTTATATCCACTTGTCAATTGAACGGAACTCCAACCTCCATTCCGTCTTGCATGCAATTCGTCCATCCGTCTTTTGTCCCACCCAACAGTCAGGCTAACAATGGTGCCGGAATGAATATGAGAGCGGACGAAAGAGGGGGCAAAACTCTGAAGATTAGATTAAAATTATGCGAATAGCAGGTGTAAGTGAGTGGATGCAAACAGTCGCTCATATCTCTTACATTTTTCAACTAAAACGCTAACTCAGTTGATGGTTACAAGTGTGTATGACACAAGCTTTGCTAAAAATCTCTCGGAAGATAAAATTCAAGATAGTCCAAGTTCCAACGCGAAATGACCAGGAATCGTACACTTCAGTCGGCTCAGATTGATGCTTGTAAGATCTTGGTGGATATGAGCAGCCCTTACTTGCCCTCTGTGCATAAATGATCGTATGAGCCAGTCAGCCATTCAGGCGGCCATCTCGGTGGGCAGACGGTGAAGGCGGACAAGCGAGCGGCGCTGGCCAATGGCTGCTTAGTTTTTCTCGCTTACAGTGAGCGAATGCAGGCAAACAATAACAAAAATTAGGGATTCATTCTGGCTAGCAATTGTATCTGTTCTATTCGCTACTTGGCATATATTAATTCGTAACAATATCGAAATCTAAATAATTCATTCTCTTGATCTGGAGCCGGACTATTATCGATCGTTAACGGAACTCTCCATATATTGCAATAATTCCAATGGCTGGCGCACACAGTCCTTCCCAGTAACCATACTCAATCTGGAACTTTTTAGTAAACAGAATCAGGCCCCCAATCAACTACTCAAATCGCCAATGTACAGGTGAAGCCGCTTCTCCCCCCAAATATTCGACAAACATGAGATTTGTGAACCAGAGAAACTAGAGTAATTATTATTTTAATTTGTCCTTCCGGGGAAACTCGACGATAAGCCAACCTAATATGCTAATGACAATCAGATCAAATACAAATACATCTAACTGAACCATTTTTATTACAAGACTTTCTCAATTGTCCAAGGAGGTCAGAGAACCAATAGAAGAAGGGGAAAGATGAGTGCGAGCAAGTGCGCGAGGTGCGAACAAACTGTTTATCCAGTCGAGGGGTTGAGGTGTCTGGACAAAATATGGCACAAAGGTTGTTTCAAGTGCCATGAGTGTAATATGACGTTGAACATGAAAAATTACAAAGGTTTCGAGAAAAAACCATATTGTAATGCTCACTGCCCACAAGCAAAGGCTACCACAGTTGCCGATACTCCTGAGATTCGAAGACTAGCTGAAAACACACGAATTCAAAGTCAGGCCAAATATCATGAAGATTTTGAGAAAGCTAAAGGAAAAGGATTCACAGCCATTGCAGACGATCCTGAAACACTTAGGATAAAGAATACGTCCAAAATAATCAGCAATGTAGCTTATCACGGGGAATTAGAAAGGAAGAAGCATATGGAAGAAAAGCGCAGTCTTAGTGGACAAGAGGATGGGCAAGGCAACAATAACAACAATACAAAACATCTCAATAGAATGCGATCCAATAACTCGGTCCAAAATCATGAAGCGGAGGAGTATCCAAGCTATCAAGTTAACAACTATTCCATCCAAAGCCAACAAATGAAGCAGCAACTTATCCTCCAACAACAAATGCAACAGAAACAGCAGCAGCAACAACTACAACTCCAAAAACAGCAACAACAGATGCACTATATCCAAGAGCATAATGGTCAACCAGTTATAAATCGTCATTCCCAACATCTGGATGGACCTTTGCAGCAACCCTCAAACATCAAGCTTGTCAACATGCCGCAGCAGTATCCTGTGGGTCATCCTCACCAACAGCAGATAATAATGCGACAGCAGCAACAAATGATGATGCAGCAACAACAGCAACAAAGGCAGTCGTTGGATCCAAATGTGGCTCTGACGCGCCAACCCCCCAAACATTTGAGCAACAACAATCATCCCCAACAACAAATGAACAAGCATCAAGTAATTCCGAATCAGCAACAGCATCAAATCAAATACATGACTGACCCAGCTGGACATCAGCCTTCCCCAACCCATTTAATTGGCGCCCCTCAGCTGATTAACTCGGCTCAAGTCGGCGCCAACCAACCTGGTCAGAGAGTTGTTTCAAATCCCGGGTATATCAATAGCGTGCAGCAGCAGCCACCGCATCTTATTCATGGTTATAATCCACAGGTGGGCCCAACCACTGGAGCAATGCCAAAGCAAGCTCAGCAACACTATATTTGCTCGCAGCCGCGCCATATTCTTCACACTAGCCAAATGCAACCGATGAATCGTCTCCAAATCAGACCTCAGCCGCAACAGCTTCAACAGCAAGTGCCTAGGCGAGTGTTTCGAGCAATGTATGACTATGTGGCCAATGACGTCGATGAGGTGTCGTTCTTTGAGAACGACATTCTTATCGATTGTGTAAATGTGGATGGGAATTGGCTTATTGGAAAAGTAGCTAGGTCTGGCCAAACAGGTATGCTCCCGGCAAATTATGTGACTGAGTTTTCCGGTCATTAGGGATAAAAATAGTCGATCCAACTTGAAAACTCTATCAGTTCCATCATTATCAATCCAATCTACTTAAAAATTAGCAAGCACTTACTCTACCCAGAATCTCAATCAATTATTAGTTAATTTTTTTAGTAGGCAACTAATCTCTTCAATGAGCGTCTGTTCAATCAACATTCCATTAGACCTAACAAGACTCACATTCACGCACGTTGCCTTCATTGTTCCAGGACATCGAATTTTAAGACGCCGAGCTCATGATAGGCGGAACCATTGCCATTAGACAAACATTTAATTGTATAAGTTCAGGCTCTAAATAAATCATGAACCTATTGTTTAGTTAAACAATGATCTTGCATACGTTAAAGAGTCACTTAACGGCTGATAATGCGCAGAATTGTTGAAAAGAGAAAATTGAACTAGCTCGAGGGGTCAGGATCAATCAGTTAGGCTCGGGCGGGTTTTCTATACTTTTTATGATTGCTCATCACGCTCAAATTTGTTTTTCGAATCGCATATCTTATAAGGGTCAAGCCTGGGTTTTAGGTGCTTTATTAGATATCGATCGTCATGGGGGTGAATAAGTCTCAATTAGGTGCACTTCCGGAGAGGGTATCCTCTCAGTCCTACCTATCCCAAATTTGCGCATGATCTCGATTATGCTCGAGTTATGTGTAAGGACAAATTATCGCTCTCACAACTCTCGGTCAAGCATCCAGTGAGTCTGAAACCATAGTAATCTGAGTTGATGGGCGTTTATAGTTTAATTAGGTTGTCGAGAAGCGCCCTAACGCGATTATCGAACTCTGTTGGGGGTTGGGTGAGTCGTTCATGAAAGAGAGAAAATAAGTCCCCTCAAGGCTTGCACTCTCGTTCGGTACCTCTTGATTTGGTTACCAAACTCTAACCAAGGGCTTTCAGAGTTCAGGATAGAAAGGCAATCTCTCGGACGATCTGGTCAAGCGGCGGCGCAGATGTCTGTTTTCAGCTTCTCGCTGCAAAAATAAACATTGCACTTGTATCTGCGAGGTCGCACAACATACAATAGAATTGATAGGCAAGAGTCAATCGGCTGAAAATTGCGGCTGGCGAACGAAAACCTAGCTTAAAGGTCTCTCAAGCTCTTGTAAATAGTCTCCTTCATCAACTTGAATAGGTTTTGAGTACTAGACGCCATACCTAGAGGCGAACTGACAGATAATTCAGAATGGTAAACACAAACCAGGAATTAAAGCTCGATCAAAAGGAATCAACTATGCAAGCTACCACGTTGCAAGGCCAACTTAATAATATGCTCACAGGTGTGGAGCGATCCCTGGCCGTCACCTGTGAGTCCATAATGGAGAAGATGAAACAGCTAGAGGAGAAAATACAAGATATGGAGAAGAAATATCAAGATCTGTCGAAAGGTACACAAGAGGCTTTGAAGCAAGCCTCTGAACCTGGCGAGACGACAGAATCAAAAGAATGATTGGAACGCACGAAGAAGGATCTGGAATAAACCAAAACCTTCGTTTCGGGTAATGTTACCGGTCCATCCTGCTTCCGGCCGATGGTTTTTCTAGATCAACGAGGCCAGAGTTTCTAGTGGGACAATTTTTCATCGTCCATAGAACTCTGTGTGGTTCAGAACATCAGCTGATTGAATTGACAGCTGAATCAAGTGGCCTTACTGGCGCACACGTGACTCACCTGCCCTCAGTAGCTGTGGCACAGTTTAATTGGAGTCCTTTTGTCGCATCCATATCTATTGTTTATGAAAACTTGTTGTCGTTACACAAACAGACATGAATAAATGAACATCCAACGATCACCCATATCCACCCGTTTCTATGTCAGTCATCAATACCATACGAAAGCGAAACATGCTGTGAGGTTGAACAGGGACACTTCCACCGAGGGGCTTGTAGCTCGATTTGTGGGCGGTAATGTGAGCTACAACTGCTCTCATCTCTGAGAAACATATTTTCACAAAAATCCAATCTAAATGAGTAGTCAAGCCTTCGAAAGACTAATCCGGCTCGAAGACGACGAGTTGGATCATACTGAAGGCTCAACCGATCGTCAGCCAAATGACTCTTGCCATGTACCCATGATGGCAAACGGAATCGAGCAAGGATTCTCTTTCCTGGAAACGAAGCAAAAACAAAACAAACCAACCGGCGGAGGCTTCTACTTTAATATCAATGGAAGACGGATCCAACTGAATTCCGAACAGCTTAAATATTTATCTCTCATCACGCTAACAGTCCAAAATGCCGCCTTAAGCCTCACCATGAGAGCCGCCAGAACCCAGGAGGTGCAATTCTCGACTCCAGTTGCTGTGACTATTGCCGAGTTCCTTAAGTTAATCACCTGTTTGGCCTTAATTTGGTATGAAGAGCTAACTATTAGAAGTGCCTATAGGAGCATCAAAACTAACATCATTGAAAACTATTTGGACACTCTCAAAGTTGCCGTGCCATCATTTGTATACTATGTTCAAAACAACCTCCTCTACGTAGGCAGTAGCCACCTAGATGCAGCCACTGGACAAGTAGTTTACCAACTCAAAATTCTAACCACAGCCCTATTCTCAGTTTTCCTGCTGAATAAAAAGCTTGGAAAGATCCAATGGCTGGCGCTGATAATATTGTTCACTGGTGTGGCACTGATAGAAACAATTGTTGTTTCAGACACTGGAATGAAGTCTATCACCAATGAAACCGGTACTCAAACAACCCAGACAAATCGCCACAGAGAAGAAAAACCGATCATAGGCTTCCTTGCAATCTTGATTGCTTGTTGCTTGTCCGGCTTTGCGGGCGTTTACTTTGAAAAGATACTGAAGAATACAAGCCATGTGTCACTTTGGATAAGGAATATACAACTCAGCGTTGTCGCCATACCTATAGGTCTGATTCAAGTCATCGCCATCGAGCGTGAGCATTTTACAAGTGAAGGCCCATTTCACGGATTCACGGCACTCACTTGGCTATGCATTTCCCTTCAAGTCCAAGGAGGTTTGTTAGTGGCGGTTGTGGTGAAATATGCGAACAACATACTAAAGGGTTTTGCAACTAGCATGGCAATAGTAATCTCAACCATTGCATCAATATTTTTATTCGATTTCAACTTAACTCCTATGTTTGTATTGGGGTCTTCATTTGTTATCGGCTCTGTCATGCTCTACAATAAACAGTAGCAAGCACTTGGATCCTAAAGAAGAGAAAACATTTTGTTTAGCCAGGCTCCGTGTCTATAGCTCTGAGTGGGGCGCTGCTGACAAGGTGTTGGGAATTTGAGTGGAGTTTCAATTTTATGTAGTAGATGAGCTTACAAGATTGAAGAATCAGACTCAAGTTTCAGCAAACTCTCCTCCTGAGGCTCGTCAGACGAAGATGTAATTAACATGGCCCTAGACGACACGCTTGGAGAAATGGATTCAACACTTGATGATTGACCTAGAACCTTACGCTTGACACTCCTTAGCCAATTCACAGGGTTGCCACTCGGGTTGGGTGAGGAAATTCTCAAAGATCTATTGGATGATCGAGTTTCATCGATTTTCGGTCCAGTGCCTATTGCAGATGAAGTTTGACTATGTAAAAGGTCTACCACCGGCTCATAAGTTATAGAATCCCTCGTAACCTCTGAAAGACCATGGACAGACTGCTGGGTGTTGTTTTGGTCAAGAGAACTAACTTCGATTGCCGGATGCAGCGTCGAGGATCGATTGCTATGGAGTCGTTGGTTTCCACGTTCTAGTATGATTTCCACTTCGGCTGCTAGGGATCTTACTAGTCGGAAGAATTGCCACCGCCTGCTTTCAGGATTTGTCATATTTATCTTCGAGATTACCCTTATCATGCTGGGTAGTTTTGTTTCATCACATGGTTCATAAAGGACTGGTATCAGTTTGGGGCTGCCCGCGTTGATCCCAACTTCGCTGGCGAATTTCATCTGAAACTCGCATTCCTTTGACAGACAAAATTTAGGCGTCAAAATTATAACCACCTTTCTACACCTTTGGTCTATCAATTGGATGAGAGCATCATGTTGAAAATGGCCTGGTAGCAGATCGTCTGCAGTGGTTACCCTTAGATCATGTTCCTCAAGTTGAGAGGCGAGCTCTTGAGCGTAATGGTTGTCTTCGGGGGCGTAACAAATGAAGGCGTCATAAGAAGTGGCTTGAGCAGTATCGTCGACAGTTAACCTGCCGAATTTTTCTATCGAGGTACTTGTGATATCGTTGCTTGAGCATTCGTTACTTTGAGATTCGTTTCGTCCGAGGGCCACCTGCCGGCCAGCAAACTGCCGCTTTAGGGCCAATTCTATCAGGTGTGGCATAAAATCATCAATCACATCAAATCTTTCGATACGTTCTATGAACTTGAGCAAATCATTCAGCGTAAAGGGCTTGATATTTTCAGAATACAGGGACTTATTCAAATACGAGTCAATCAGACTTTTCATCGGATTGTAAGAGCGTTTGAACTTAGTCTCAATATCGATGGAGGAGAAGCCCATACATTCGGCTATGCCTCGATAATCGCGCGCAAGTCCAGCATTCGTCGGTATTAATTGCTCAATATTGAGAGCTTGAGTTAGGTTAAATATATCAAGCTGACTAAGACACTGTAAAGGTATCTGATCCAAACGCTTGCCCAGTTCAGTCGTGCTTAGTAGAGGGTCATCCGGATCGCAGTTGTTAATTAATTCCATGTATTCTGAGAAGGTCTCTGTAGTTTCCATGGTGGCTTGCGTGATTTAAAGGCTTCCCGCGCCCCAGTCTTGAGCAAGTCGATGCGAATATTATGAAGTATAGGGTCATACCTGGAAAATATTGGATATCGGATTCTAACGATTTCATAACTATTAACAAGGGGCATGATTCGCTCAAGTCATTTTGCGGGTTGCAACAGGTCCATGAGAGGTTACATCGCGCGCCTAAGTTACAACAGCTGAGACAAACACAGGGAAGTTTTCTCTCTTTGCGATTCGCAAGCGTACGAATGCAGCCAAACCATCTGACGTCAAGCGGTGCTTCGCTCTAACGATAGTGTATAGGTAGCATCTGGGTGTCGAGTGAGGCAGGAAGTGGTGAGCCGGATGCGCTTGATTGATCTACCCGGATCCTCGAAGCTTTCTCGCGAATATACGAGAGTTGTTGCAGCGAGGAAAGCAGCACAAAACTCGAGCCATTGACTGGAATATTCAAGGTTTTGTCGTAACCCTATGTCTTTTTTTATCAGTCGCATCCACCATCCAAGATCATCCATTCAGCCGACATTCAATGCCAAAGGTTACATCGAACTCGCCTGTTCTAACATCCATAGACACGCTACCCAGATCATGAGAGCACTCTCATGAAACCGCGCAAGTCACTAGTTGGGTACAACACCATCTTGTGTAGGTATGTAACCTTTAGTAATTACGAATCGCTGATCTGTCTTTATTAGCATGCCTCACGATCGAAGTTCTACCGGTATTCAGTCAAATAATCGATCATCTCTCTGAGTAGCTCGCCAGAGCTATCTTTAAGCGCTGAACAGAGCCTAAAATAAACCAAGCCAGAGTAAAATGAGAACAAGGATTCTTCCGTCGTCTTATGCTCAACTTTGTAGCGTCTCCAGTCCTCCAGCAACAATTCGTCAAATTCTAGTGGTGCGAATACCTCTGGTCCCATTTCAGACACATACTGCTGGCAGGGTCTCAGGAGGTACTTTCGGATAATTTCATCCATCCTGGGCTCATAGGCAACAAGATTCTGGGACTCGTGAGCATTTGCGTTAAGGAACTCGGCATCCTGATCGTTAGTCTCTCCAACAAGAATTCTTAGAGCCTCAAGGACAAACATAACATCCTTCTTCCAATTTACGGCCCCAAAATGTAACTCCTTCTCCAGTTCAATGAAACGATAATGGTCTGCCTTTTCGCCTGGACTCACAACAAGCCAGCGACCACGTATGACGCAATCTGTCAGTGTCTTCACTCGATGCAATACTAGTTCATCGAGTTGTTTGAGTTTCGCAGCGTATTTTACCGGATAGACGTCCTTGCAATACAATTGGTGATTTCTCGAATATTCGTAGATGATCAAGTCAACCCGGCGCAAGACCCCCAAGTTTGAGGGCACCGTGTGGCCGCGATAACTGTTGGCCTCGCAGACATCTTTTAAAATTTTGTAACTATCATAATTACACCTATTGTCACCTTGAATCTGGCTCAAGGCAGCAAATTTCCTCAATGTCTCAAAGTATCTATAGCATCTCCTCGATGGCACCCCGCACCTTTGCCTCTCTTTGTCCAACAACTTTCGCACTTGAGCCATATTGGTTTGGATGTCATGTGTAGTCGTATGCGCCATCAGGTAGTCGTTGATCTTGGCCATGTGTCGCTCGGGCCCATGCAGTCTCTTGCCTGCCGTCTCTGAAGAGCTCGAGAGCAGCAAGATGCAAGTTATGATTAGCGGCGTAAAGGATGAATCGATAGCCATATCTATTCTGACCAGAAAGGATTTCGAGAACCCTTGAATAACCAGCTCGTGATAAAATAGGCACTCAGCTATCTCGAACGCGACGTAAGCACACTGAGGCTCCAATTTAACCCTGTCTGCTACTTCTATCGGCCCATTAGGTATTGGAATTCCAAATTTAGATTGTGTTTGCTCCTGGCTTTCAGCGTTGGTTCATGTCATGTCATACTCAATGCAGACTACCATCCGCTTGGAAGTTGTTAGACGACCCATAAGGCTCATGCTTTGTTTGTTCGAGTACGCACTTCTCATACAGTTAAGCCGTCCCTTCTGGGCCTTGGAGTTTTCCATCTTACTCGTGTTCCGTGGCTCTACCTGTGCATAGTATCTCTTTATTTGCTACTTTCTTTAAGGCTTCACCATACTTCACCCTCTTTGAATGGTAAAGCCGCGTGGTCCTCCCTCAGGAACGACCCATGAACCTTCGTTATGTCAGTGTCAATACAAGTCTTGGGCAAAATCTGCCTCATTATGGTGTCGGCAATAGTCATTGTTAGACTTTCGATCTGAGTTGGATGCGTCTGGTTGTCGCTTACCGAGTCATCGTAAACGAGCAAACTGTTGCAACGACACAAGGATGATCTCCACCGACCACCTTTGCTTAGTAACCTGATTGGAGGTACCCATCCTTGAGAGATCCTTAGGGTTGACCAAACTTGGGACCTGTTAATTGGGTCCGAATCAAAGTTTAGCCGGCGCCTGACACCTCAGTCGAGCGATTCAGGCTCAATCTCAATTCTGCTAGCTGAAACCTCCAGCAGTCAATGTCGTCTTGATTATTATATTCTGTGGTTGATTGCCATCCTCTGCATAGGAACGAGTGAAGCAGAAATATTCTACCAGTTTGAAGGAAGTTACGATCAACCTTTGAGCCCCCACAGGTCAAATGCGCCACTATTAAAGTGCTCAAACTTGACAAGGGAGCGCTATCTTCCTTCTCCTCGTAATGTTAGACCATGATGGCTATGAGCATGGTTGTATAACTTTAGGGTGCCTCCAATGGTGCTCGGCAAGCAAAAAGCATGAAGCCTCTCGCTGAGCTCGCTATCATAAGTCCCTGGCTGGTAGATGGCACTACATGAGCAATGGAAGGGCCTACCAAGCTCGTTACTATCCCAATCTCAGATTTGTCAGCAACATTTCACTCATTTGAATGCTCTTTAAGTCAAACATTTGAAACTCACAAAAGTCGTACGATGGCGTTTATGTAGGAAGAGCTTTGCATGAAAACGACACTACAGCTCTCGCCAGTGAAAGCGAGCCAAGTGTCAAGCAAGAGCAGCAGATTGTTAGGAACTATTGGCTTGCTTGTCTTGTAGAAAGTTCGCCTGTTATCCGCGTCGGCGGCCAGATAATATCTTCGTCTAACGTACGTCAAATCCAAGGATATGTTTTATTGGCGCCCGCAAGTCACTCCATCGACGCCACTATCTTTCCCTGGAACCATCAGCTCCCGATCTCGGCGCTAATTCAATGTCGCGCCAACAATCTTATCAATATCATGTAAAGTTGCTACCCAAGCTGGAGCAATGGAGAGTTTGGTTGGCGAAACCACTGAATTAGATGGATCTGCGGATACTAGACGTGTATGCTATTCTCTATTCTGAGATAACTGAGCGCCACTGTAGTTGCGGCTAAAATGGGCGAGCGAGAGGCAGAAATATCGAAACGACGACAGCGTCTAAGAAAGCCTTTGACTTGTTTTGTTGCACAAACTGAAAAATAGACTTTAGATTAGATCACAACCATTTAGCCCGAAAGAGAGAGAGAGAGATACATCACACTATTGGTGTTGCCACTCGAGTTTCTCGTTAGCCATAGTGTTCAAGCGAAGAAGAGAGCTTTGGTGGCTAAAGCGCAGGCGCTGCCCTTCTCATTCCCATAGTGAAGTGCAGCAACAAACGGCACCAATAAGCGCCATTGTTTTCAACAGCAGTTGTGCTTTTTACGAACTCCATGATTTTCCATGATTGATTACAGTTCGCTGCTATGTATCCAGTTGGTAGCATAAACAAGATCTTCGAATCAGAGTGAAAATTTGAAAACCCTCGATACAGGTGAGTGAGCGACCGAGAGAACGCGCGCAATTCCGGCAGGAATCCGCTCAGATGGGACATATACCTTGCCAGCCGGCTCCATGCTCGGTAACTTTAGCCAACACCAACAGCAGCTCGACAGATGAAGACTTTGAGTCTATCCTGGATCAAATTCGCTCTGAGGACATTTCATTGGCCATAGATAACAACATGCCCGAACAGGTACATGCACTTCAGACTATGCAAAATCATGCGCCGAAGCCTAATCAATTTCATGGCACAAATTGGCAGCAAAACGAGCAAAATAGCAGAAACAACTTCCTTAATAGCAACACCAACTTCGCTACCTCAGAAATGACCGTACCAACGACGATAGACTACCACTGTCGCTCCAATCCAAGCCAACGTTTCCACCAAAATCACAATCAACTCCAGCACGCGGTCCAGGTGTGTCCAGTATCAGTTTGTCCGATGCGATCCTTCTTTGCCGAACCCCAAACGCTGCATCATCTTGCGCAACATCGGTCTCCGCACATGATGAGTAGGGATGAGTGTAATAGTGTTGCAAACGAGTTAAATCAAGCCATTTTTGTCACCAATACGAGGGAACAACAGATCTCAATTGGGCAAAACAATTCTAGGGTGTTGAATGACAATCAAACACACATTTCACCCTTCAAAACTATCGAATGCGAGCCAGCTAATGAAGAGAGCAAGAGCGCAACAAAGAGCTCGAACGGTGAGATTCTTGCCAGCATCAAGTTGGCCAACTGTAATAATTCAACGAGTCTTTCAAGCCACAAACAGAGATCCATCGGTTCAAAACTGAAACGCAACTCAACAGGTAAGGTGCCGGCTGATATTGAGCGCTCATCCACGAAGATGAAACAGCATCATGCGCGGGCTGCAAGCGATGGCTCTGCAGATATTGTCCAGACTCATTTTGTCACTACAAGCTCTGGCCAACAAATTGAGGTCTCTCAGCCAGAGCGAAGAACTGCTCACAATGCAATAGAGCGACGCTATAGGTCCTCCATCAATGACAAGATCGTTGAACTAAAGAATATTGTTGCAGGAAGCGAGGCAAAGTTGAATAAGTCAGCCGTTTTGAGGAAAGCAATTGAGTATATTACAAACCTGGAGGAGTTGAATAGAAAGTTGACCGAGGAGAACATGGCTCTCAAATTAAATCGTCCAACGTCAAAGTATCTCAGTGAACAGTCATCGAACGCTGGCCAGTGTAATCTAGTTGAAAATCATACACTCAATATAGGTATACCTGATGAAAACTATCCGAACCAAACGCTCGACGAGCGGCAGCGCCATTCCCATATCCTGAATGCAGACACTGTTATCGACGATGGCCGCCAAAGTCAGAGCGTCCATCAGCTCGAGCAAGCCTCTGGCGTTAATTTCATGCAAGGCCACCACCAAATAGAGAGCTCTTTTGACGTGATTGAACCGATTGGCATGTACCAGTCGAGCCAGGACCATGGGATGGCTAGTTCAATCGACCTAAACGATCCACACCAACAACATAATATTCATAACCATTGCAGCCCTCCTAACCATCAACAGCTCTACAGCTCGGGTCATCAGGTTAGCTTAGGTTATATGAATATGGGAATGAATTCGAGGTTTGAGCATCGGCGAAACAACTCCAGCTCATCGCCTGATCAGAGCGGCATCAAGTGCGAACCTGATTCTCGCGCCCAGACTCCTCCAGGGACGCCGAAGCAACAGATGCAAGACAATCAGTCTGCAAACGAGGGTACAAAACAGGAGCTAGACTCCTCACAGGTTAACTGTAGTGATCGCTGCGTACAAACAAATCAGGTCGACCAGCAAACTGACCAACAAAACCTCAACCACTCCCATAACCAGCATCACTCGCAACATAATCAGCACCAAAACCAGAACCAGACGCAACAACAGCCAACGACAGAGCAAATGGTTGGAGACACCAGGTTCCTCAGCTACAAGGAGTATCTACCAGAGTGGCCGCAGTGGAAGTGGTGGTTCAGTCGCAATCAGGGAAACTCGTGAGGCTGAAGCACACAATTGGGAGATCTAAGGCACCCAGCTCGATGGGAGTTGCTGATGAAGATTTTTGTATCGGACTGGCGAATAAAGCCGACTTTGGTGGCCGTTAGAATCGCTCTGGCCTCCGTGGATGCCGAATAACCCTGTAACATGAAAATTGTGTTGCAAGTACGTTCAGCTAGACATGACGGTCGTCGCTACCTCTGCCTTCTCGCGCGAGCCCCTTCTCACTCCGCGAGCCTCTGTCATGTCGATCTCCTCTGGCCCGCGCCTCGACCCGCCACTCTCGCCGCCAGCCTGCTCCCGCTCGCCACCCCTCTCGGCCTCCCTCCTCTCCTGCACTCGTTGCATCTCTGCAAAGTCAATCGACAACACCAGCTCGCTGAACTCGTCGTCGTCGCGAAAGCTGTCCTCGCTCTTGGACAGCTGCTTGAATATGTCGCTCGTCTGCCTGTCGATGTTGGCATTCATGCTGCTCTCGATGCTCTCGCTCGAGGGCCAGTCGATGTTGAGTCCGTCGAGGGTGTTTGCGGCGCTGGCCTCCAGTTTGCTTGGCCGTGTGTCGTCGGCCTCGGCTTGGCGAGCGCCGCCGCCGCCGCCGCCGACGGGAGTGGCGCGCACGTAGAACCTGCCCTTCAATCTGGAGAGCCGGTTGGTGACCCTGTTGCCGACGTCCTTCAGCAGTGCGCCGCCTCCGCGACCCACGAGCATTGGATCGAGACTGCTGAGCTCGAAGTGGTCGCTGGGCTGGCCTCTCTCTGAAGCGAGCTCCTCGCTTTCAAGATTTCTGTCCAGACTCTCGACGCCCAGCATGGCGTCGATGGCCGCCTGTCTGTAGACGTCGCGGAACTTGCCCATGTAGTAGCGGCTAGCGGAGCTGTAGGTGTCTTTGAGGTACCCGGCTAGCTTCGTGCATAGTTTTCGTTGTCGCTTTTATAAAGAACCGGCGGCAGGCGATAGTTGTAGCCAGGCTGGGGCCAGAAGAGAGGTATAGAGCCTCGAACCATCACCAGCGATGCAAAGTGGTGCTTGAATTTAAATACTAGCTCCACCCTGACTGCATTGGCCTGTTCATTGCGGCCGTACCCACAACATCTGACAAATGTGGGACCAAGCTGGCTCTGACAGGTCACTGCGCTCGCAGTGTCCTCTTCGAGCGAGTTATCTCTGATTGCTGGCAGGCTTATTTGTCTTTGTTGGTAGTTGTTGCAGCCGCTTTGTCGAGAGATACACGCATATCTGGCTGACAAGGAGGCATTTCAATCTTTCTGACAGATGCGAGTACGAGTTTCGAGAGCTAGCCGAACAGTCACTTTCGGGGAACTAAAGTCTCACACCCACAGCCACACAGAGGACACCTTCTGATCCGGAGGTCCGAGGGTTGAGCTCAAGTTATTAGCACTTGGGAGTGTGAATAAGTTTTATTGGTCGACCTGTGTAAGCGGGCGAGTGAGAGTCAAGGCTTGAGCTCGATCAAGGAGGGGGGGGGACAAAGGACTTGCGGTCAAATGTGGGAGACGGTCAGGGAGGATTTGGGTCTCTTGTTACGCAAACGCGACTCCTCCAACCGGGCGCTCGATTGGCGCCTGCCGGCGTTCGATAGCTGCTGATGGCTGGCGCTCTGTAGCAAGGGGTTTCTATCTCGAACCCAAATTTGCAGCACCAAACTCGAGAGGTAGGCGATATCCTCGGCCGATTTGGACTTCTTTTGGCTGAGCGCGCGCAACAATGCAAAGCTGTCGCGATGGGCGCGCGAGTAAGGCGAGGCCACGAACACCGAGCTCATCCTCGGCCGACACTCGCCGAGTCCAGCTCGCGCGCCCAAATTGGACTCCTCGTTGCCTGTTTCCATTCGAAATCTAAGCGACCGCTCAGAGCTCCCCGAGGGCTGTTGGCCCCTCCGTTCCGTTGAGCTGCGCAGGCAGGCGAACTGCGCCTTTCCGCCAAGGGGGGGCCCCCCTCCATTTCCGCCGCCAGCCAAACCGCTACTCTCGCGGCACGATGATTGATGGCGCAGATAGTCGCAGTCCTGGGACAATTGGCAGGCAGCGTGGAGGCAGCCAAACTTTCGTTGGCCCTGGTAGCTGGCCAACTTTGCAAAGGCGTCCTCGCCTCTATCACTCGGGGGCCGTTCGAGGCAAATCTCCGGTTGCTGTTGCTCGTTGGTCGGACAGGAGTCTGGTTTGTTCCTGCTTCCAAAAGCATCACAGATATCAATGTTTTGGCTCGCAAACTCAAGCGACCATTCGTTGCCATTAGAGGGATCCTGCTCAAGCCTTTGTTTCTGTCTTTGGCCGAATTCAATCTGGTGCCTGCTCTGCCCCATTGGCTTTGCCTTGCCAAACTCCGCGCCGGGCCGCCTATTGTCCGGCGACAGAAGGCTCGCCCTGGGCTCTGTTGGTGATTTATTGCAGCCTGCGCGGGCTAATTGGCGCCCAGTTGGACAATCGTCGGCTTGAGCCATGTTGGCCTGGCTTACGTCGCCACCGCCGGCCAGTATCTGTTCCAGGCAAGCCGAATAGCAAGCCTGTCGCTCCTGGCGAGGGCCTGAATCTGGTTGCCTAAAAGTTGCTAGGCCGCCGCCCTGCAGCTTGTTTGGGGGCGAAGGGGGCTCGATGAGAATGTGATGCTCCACTAAGTGGGCCTTATGCGCCCCCTTCCCGCTTCCCATTTGGCCCGCAAGTCTAATCAGCGAGCCACTCTCGCTCTGGCTCCCATCGGTCTCGCTGTCGGCCTCGTCCTCCGTGCGGCCGTCCATCATGTTTGAGGGCAATGATGCTGATGACAAAGATGACGTCGACACCATATGCGGGATACTGTTTGCCCCGCCAACTGGCTCGCAAAACTCTGCCGCCGCCGCCGCCCTCTGCGCGCCCTCCTCGTCCAGGCTGGCGCTGTTCGATTTGAGCGCCGGGCTGGTTTGCGGGGCCGGCGCGCCGCCATCCTGGTTGGCAGTGTTCTGCAGGGTTGACGAGGAGGTCGAGGTTGCAACATGATGGTGATGGTGCGACCTGTTCATGAATAGCAGCCGGCGCAGTTTGTTGCTGTTGTTGCCGATGTCACTCCCATTATCCTTTCCAATGCCAATGTTTGAGCTCGTCCCATCGCACTCGGCCGAGCCCTTCCCTGCGCCCCCAGGCCCTTGATCCGAGGCGCTCGATTGCTGCCTGTCGAGGGAGGCAGCTTGCGTCCGTTCCCACGAGCCTTCTGCGACTGGCTGGTTGTTTCTGAACCGGCGTAACAGCTGACTTCCAGTCGAGCACATGCTCGAACCCCGCGCGAGACTCCGAACTGGCGAGGCCGGCGGCCTTGCTGCAACCAGCTGGCAAACAGCCGACTCCTTGCGCGCAGCTCTCGGGTTGAAGCCGCCGTCGGGCGAGTTGAGGCCGGCGCCAGATGATCTTGAGTCCATGGAAGCGAGGCGAGTCGCTCTGCCGGCTAGACACTGCGAGAGGCCGCGCTGGCGCAGCAGGGCCGACACCTGGCCGCCCGCCGACCGGCTTGCGCCCAAACCTGCCCCCTGAGAGGCCTGATCCGTGGTCAGCAGTCTAGCTCTTAGCTGTTGTTGTTGTTGTCGTCTTGGCCACAAACTGGACGCTCTAGCTAGAGCGTGAGCCTTAGATTGGAACAGATAATTCAGCTCGGCCTCCGTTCGTCTCAGAGGCGGCAAGTCGTCGGCTATGGTCTCAAATCTCTTATTGCCCAGTAGAAGGAGATTTCTTCGCGCTGTTCGCCGACAAAGCTGGCCCTCCGAGATTCTGGCAGCACAATTGGCTTGGCCGGAGCTGAGCTCTCCAGTGGCCATGCTGCTGGCGCTCATCTTGATCATTGAGCCGTTCAAGGTTCCCGAATTTGCGCCTACATTTGAGCCGGCCGCTATGAGCGGGTGCTGCTGGTTAGCGAGGGGCGCCGGCGTTTCCGAGCTCGCTCCTGTGGGATTGGCGCCGACGGGGACCACGCCCGCGCCGGCCAAGCCCTGGCTGGCACTCGGGCCAGAGCCGCCGGCCGCGCAAAAGCCGCCCATCTTGGCCCCAATTCCGGCTAGGGCGCCGATGCCGCCCGCGCTGGCTGCCACGATGCAGCCACCACTGGCGGCGGCGCCGCCTCCGCTGCCACTGCCTATTGGCGGCGCAGCCAAATTATGCGCCGACGGGTGGTGATGTGCAAATGGGGCTGGACTGGCCTCTCTGTAGGCCGGCTGGTAGGGTTCTAGCATACGAATTTTGCCCCATTTGTTGAAGAACAAATAGATGGTTGCAATCCAAAATATAACAGCAATCGCAACAATGGTTAATTCCTCGCTCCTCACCTGGGCGAGTCCAATTCCAAGCTCGCGCTTGTCCTCGTCTGGGTAGCGATGGATGGGCCTGTAGGTGTTTTCCTTGAAGCGGCGCGATTCGTTGTCTGTGGGCGAGATAAACTGAACTTGCTCGCTAAAGAGCCTGTATTTGCCCAAATAAACTGCAACCACATGGAGCGAGTACTCGGTCGCTGGAAGGAGCCGCTCGAGCATTATTGAGCGCAGGTAGGGCGGATACTCCTCCATGACCTTGAAGCTGGGGGCGGAGGGCGATTTTGTTCGCGTCGATGATTTGTTGTTGTGGTGAGGAGAGATGGAGAGAGGGTTTATGTTGGAGGTTGTTGGCCGTCAAGGTTCAATGTTTGCTACTGCAGCCTTTCGCGCCAAGCGCGCGCGTGTTGGCCCGCTAATTGGCGGCCCCAAACGATAAACGATTGAAAAGTTGCACATGGCGACCAAGCGACCGATAGATATCTCGCTCTTGTTGCCGCAAACAAGCTTCCAAGGGTCGCCCATCGGTTTCGAGCCGCACATAAAACCAATTATTCAAGTCACGTCTCTGGATCTAGTTTAGCGTTGAATGATCGAGTGTTCCGTGCTCAATGGCCGCTCAATGGTTCCCATAATTGGAGATCTTCGAGCCGCCGAGAGGGAAGCCACACGAGAGGCTTGCAAGCGGAGCCTCGGCGAGATCTATCCGCCGTCCCTCAGCCCAGCAAGCCGGTCTGTCGGGCGGACAATCGAGCCAGGCGGGCGTGTCTGCTGGGCGCCAACTGTCGCCGGCCGGCTGGCCCGCTTACGTTAGTTGGCCAGAGGTTGCGGGCGGCGCCTACTTATGGGCCTCTCGTGGCGGCCCGATTTGAATAATGACGCCCCGAGTCCGGCCAGACACAATGGGGCCCCCTGGAGCCCCATTGGGCGAGTGTTTGCTGCTTGTTGGTTGAGGCGCTCGGTGGGCGGCGCTTATGCGAATCACGACGTCATTGGATCTGCGCGCGCGAGCCTTTAAATCGGCCAGATGGAGCCATTGCTGGCCGGCTAGTGGTGGGCCAGCAGCAATCGGTTGGATGTGCTCCAGCCGGCGAGCGGAGCAGGGAGTTGAAGCTAGGCCGGGAGAACAGAGCGGAACGATAATAAAACGGACTCGAATTAACCAGCAGCCAAGTCGGCCTAAATAGAGAAAGAGAGGCAGAGCTGCTTGGCCCCCTTTGAATCCTGACCCGGCTCGACCCAGTGGGCAGGCGCGTTTTACAACATGGGCGCCCACGAGTCCAGCAAGCAGCAGAGTTTGCGGCTTGTTTTGTGCTCAATTTATTTCGCCAGGCTCATTTTGGCGCCTCTCAAGCGGGCAAGCCGAGAGGAGGGGCGCCCGTTGCACGAGCTTGCAAGTCCATCTAGACAAAAATGAAGTCCGAGCCAGCGAGTCAGAAAGTTCAACCGACTACCAACAACAACAACAACAACAACAAAGAGGAACCGATTGAAATCTACCAGGCGAGCGCCACTATCTGCGAGCGCAACGAGCCGGCCCAATGGTCTCGTCCTGCACCTAAGCTCCGTGCTTCGACCCAAACTCGGACTCCATCTCTGACTCCCGGCTCGGCGCTGCTTGCGCGCAGACCGCCGTCCAGAGCTACGTGATTGGCCGCCCGACTGGCATCATAAATCATGCGAGCCAACCAGAACTCGGGGCCCCAATTCTGCGGCTCCAAGCTTAGGCCTAAACCAAACACTGGCCAGCAATTAGCATACTGGTCGCGTCGCGCATAGGTGTCGAGCGAGCGAGCGAGGCTAGCGCTCGAAACAAAAGCGCCGCTCCGACGGGTTCCAGCGCGCTGCAACCGCAAGCGCCCCTAGCTTATAAAGTTTGCTGGCTCATAAAGTCTTGGCACTCTCGCTCAAGTCAGTCGGCGAGTCACTCCATCCACTGGCTCTCGTCACGCGAGTCCAGCTTTGGCCGCCAACTTACCAGGGCAACGAAAGTGAGAGAGATGATTCGGTTCAATTTTGGGCCCAACAGAGCGGATGATCGATGGTCCTCGTGAGTTGGTGAGATTTTCAATCTGCGCCAATTGTTTTCTTAACTGGAGCTTTGCTTTGCGAGAATCAAACGTCCTCGTCCGGTTTCTGGCACAATGATGGGCGGCCGGTCCATCCGCTTGCCATTGCTCGAGCTGTCTAGCTAAGCTGTTTGCCTTATCCGCCCGCCGCTGTCTTTGCTGTTACCGCCGCTGCTGCCGCCGCCGCCGCCGCCGCTGCCACCACTGCCGCTGCATGAGTTTTCCCGCTAAAGTCTCTATCTGGGAGCCAACAGCCCTGTCTCCCGCGGACTTGTGAGCTACGACTCTGTGAATGGGGCAAAATAAATGGATCCGACTAAATGGATCGACGGTGGGCCCGCTCCATGGGGCCAACGAGGGCGCAGACGAGCGAGAGGGAGAGGGCTTGCGCGCACACTTAACCCCTGTGCATGGGGCCGCTGGCGTGCGGATTCGCAATGCGTGACGCACAGCGCGCCCCTCCGCCTGGCCCGCCAGCAAGCGCGAAAATCATTCTCGCCCGCCGCTTTGCGCCTAGCGCCACTTGCGACTTATGCAGGTAATTCAAAACGACGCCGAGCTGACACGCAAAAGTAAACAAACTCTCCAAACCGCTAACAGTAGCAAAAATGGCGACTAAACTTTCGCCCATCGACAACACTGACAGCAACACTTGCTGCAGAGGAGGAGGAGGAGGAGGAGGCGACAATGACAAGAGTCTGGGCGACAGCAGTATCGCATAGTGCTCGCTGCCGGCTGGCCCCCAACAAACTGGAATACGAGGCGGCAAAATTGAATTAAGGCGCCGTCGGCTATCTCTCACGCGCTTTTCAAGCCGGTTTACCAGGCAACTCCAGTCTTGGCCGCGCTGACAACTTGCGCCTGGCTGTCTTGAGGGTTGGGCCGGCTCTATTTAGATTGATTTGAGCTCATTGGTCGATGGGCGTCAATGTTGCCGCTCAAACTGCCTCAGCTAGCCAGTTTCGTTCTGCTGGCTGACTCATTTTGATGGCTCGCGTGCTTATAACCCCTTTTGGCGGACACTAGCTCGTGACTTGATAACATAAATCGAGCCGTTGATGGCCCATTGAACTTACCGTGAGTTTATAATATTGTAGATGACTTGAAAACAGGTGAGAGACTTCCTAACAAGGCATCTTCTGGCTCTAAGTTCCTCCATCACTTTCTCCTCGGCGCTGGTAGTTAAATTTTGGCCTCCAAGGCGATCATTAAATTCATTCTCGCTACTTCCAATTGCTAGCTCCAAATCAAACTGTTCGCTTGCTTGCCCTTGGGTCTCGTTATCTAATGTCTCCGCTGGGCTCTCGCCTGAGTTGGCCAAGTTTTCAAAGAAATTCAACTTATTTGTATCGGCCTCGCTGAGCTCGTTCAAGTTCCAGCTTAATTTCAAGATTGGCGGATACCAGGAGATTATAAGTACAGTCACGTTGACTGGCCGCGGCAACTCAAGCAACATTTCATCGCCACTCCTCCCATCCTCTGAACCTTTAACCTTGATTGGTCCCTTGGAGGCGCGTTTGTTGTTGCTACTCGACTCAACGCGATAGTGGCGCGCCAATAGTTTAGCAACAACCTCTTGCTCCTCGCTAACAAGCCGCTCATCAAAAACGCTCAGGTGGCTACAGTTTGTTCGCAAAGTATCACTGATCGTTGAGGTTCCGTTGAGTCGCCCTTGGGTGTTGGCGGTCGATTTTTGCCCATTCGAACTACTTGTTTGTCTCTTCGGCGTTTGTCTCTGGATCCATTGGCCCGTTTGAGTCTCTCGATTGTCCAATAGGGAGGGCCTAGGGTGCCAATCTAGGGGATCAAGGCTGCGCACTGGCCGGTTTGTATGCACGAGGCCCGGTTAGTGGGAGCGATGAAATGCGGATAGTGGCAAACATTTCGCGGGAGCCTCCATCAAATTCATGGATCTAGTCCAATCGGATAAATGGGCCCCACGCGCTTAATTTGAGCAAACACAAACGTACACACACACACAACTCAATCGAAACTGGCGCACGATTTCTGGCCACTAAACTAATGAGTGAGCCCCTCTTTTTGGTTGCCCCATTTCCATCCTAAGTCTACTTACCCTCAGCAAGAAGTGCATTTCTAGCTGGCATAGATGAATCTGATCTAGCTGGACGAATTAGACAACTTGCGCTATAAGCAACTAACAAGCAACCAAATAACACCTCACCAAGCGCTAGCCGCTCAAGTAAGCTCCCTCGATCTCTCCTGATCTCTATCACAGACGGCGACATGCCAGAGTTCGAACTCGTTCCTCCCATATTGACATTTGCCCGCCAACTGAACGACTCCTCGTGATAGCCCCACACGCATCGCTCGATCAGCAACGACCAAGCCAAACTGACTTTTTTGGCCTCCGAAGGCTGGATCGGAGCAAAGCGGCATGACCACGTCCGGAACGAGCGCCAGCGCGATTGCGCAACGTGCACCTGTGCTCTGCGAATGGTCTAAAAGGCGCCCTCTAGTCTGAGGATCAAATAACTCGCAGTTGAACCATTACATGTGGAGCTCATCGGCTGTCCATTCACATGTTCAGTTCGCATGTTCGTAGCCCGAAACTGAATAAACTCCGAGATAACTGGTCGCGACTTAAATAAACCCAAGGCCGATCTCCTCGTCACGACAGTCCGTACTGTGTGGACAAACCAGATCGAAGGGGATAAATCGCGCTAGTTGTGAACTGAACGAGCTGTTGCATCAACAGGTGCAGTAACTGGCTTGTTTCATATATTTCACAGACACTGACTAAAGAATGTTGAATAAACGGGAGATACTGTTGTCTTTGGGACTCTTGTTCAAGACCAGAAGGAGGATGATCAAAATTTTCATAAGCAAGATCAAGTAACTGAGATCAGAATAACAGCACAGTATCAAAGGAAGCCTATGAGCTAAAGTTTATGTTGCAAGTACGTTCAGCTAGACATGACGGTCGTCGCTACCTCTGCCTTCTCGCGCGAGCCCCTTCTCACTCCGCGAGCCTCTGTCATGTCGATCTCCTCTGGCCCGCGCCTCGACCCGCCACTCTCGCCGCCAGCCTGCTCCCGCTCGCCACCCCTCTCGGCCTCCCTCCTCTCCTGCACTCGTTGCATCTCTGCAAAGTCAATCGACAACACCAGCTCGCTGAACTCGTCGTCGTCGCGAAAGCTGTCCTCGCTCTTGGACAGCTGCTTGAATATGTCGCTCGTCTGCCTGTCGATGTTGGCATTCATGCTGCTCTCGATGCTCTCGCTCGAGGGCCAGTCGATGTTGAGTCCGTCGAGGGTGTTTGCGGCGCTGGCCTCCAGTTTGCTTGGCCGTGTGTCGTCGGCCTCGGCTTGGCGAGCGCCGCCGCCGCCGCCGCCGACGGGAGTGGCGCGCACGTAGAACCTGCCCTTCAATCTGGAGAGCCGGTTGGTGACCCTGTTGCCGACGTCCTTCAGCAGTGCGCCGCCTCCGCGACCCACGAGCATTGGATCGAGACTGCTGAGCTCGAAGTGGTCGCTGGGCTGGCCTCTCTCTGAAGCGAGCTCCTCGCTTTCAAGATTTCTGTCCAGACTCTCGACGCCCAGCATGGCGTCGATGGCCGCCTGTCTGTAGACGTCGCGGAACTTGCCCATGTAGTAGCGGCTAGCGGAGCTGTAGGTGTCTTTGAGGTACCCGGCTAGCTTCTTGTCACCCGTGAAAAGGGCGCGCGTGCCACAATATTGAGTGGATAGGACGTTGCCGTTTGCCGACCACATTTCTTGCATAATTCTCCTGAATTCGTTGTCCTCGGCGCGAGTATCGGGTGTGATAACGCCGAGTCGTGATAGCTGGATATCGAGACTTCGTAGCCCTATGGCTCGCTGCACGACGTTGGTTCGGTCGCTGCAGTCGAGACAATTGACTCGAAATACACCTTGCTGATTACAAACGTCATCTCCATCGTTCCAATAGTATTGCACTTCCTTCATCACTGTCTCTGTCAGGCCACAACTTGCGAGTTGATGCTCCACTTGCGCCTGAGAGCACTGTCTTCCCCGACAATGGCGGTGAAAGTCAAATTCGACCAGCCTTACCTCCGGATGCGACTTTTGTAACCTCTCTGTATGTTGCTTGTAGGCCTCGTGGATAAGTCGCTCGCGACCAGTATGCTCGGTACAGTCGACTACAATCACGCGCTCACTACCGTAGGTTTGAAACAAATCCTTGAAGTGGCGACAGAAGGCTGTATGGTTTTCGTTGTCGCTCTTATAAAGAACTGGCGGCGGCCGATAGTTGTAGCCAGACTGGTACCAGAAGAGTGGAATAGAGCCTCGAACCATCACCAGCGATGCAAAGTGGTGCTTGAATCTGAATACTTGCTCCGTCTCGACGAAGTTGGCGCAGTTTCCCTGCTCGTCGCAACCACGCCTGCGGTATCTAGTGCCAGCTTGCAACACAGATCTGCGCGAAATCAGCGCCAGCTGGCACAATCTATTACCTCCATCACGGAGAGCGTTACTCTCTAATCTTGCTGCACCGCTAGGCTCAAAGAGTGGGTCCACTACCGCTGGTGTTGTACGACTTTCGACTGCAACAAAACCCTGCAAAATAACACAGATGAAGTGGTTGGCCTGCTCGTCACGTTCGCTTAGCTCGATCAGGTCCTTGAGCATGTATTTGTTCCAGAAGAATCGCTCGTCGGCAAATTTCCACAGGTGAGAACCACCTGTTTCGTTATGCCTCGTTGTTGTCTTTCGCGAGAATCGATTCGTAAGATCGAGTGTGGGGCTATAGTAAAAGGAATTTGTGTTGTTGAATAGCCGCACCATCTCCTCAACTAGTCGCTTGTCAGACTCTTCGATTTGCGCGCCAGTTTGACTCGACCCACAAGCTGTGTCGTTATTGTTCGTGGACTCGTTACCACCAGTTAGCGGACGCAGGAGCTGCGCTGGCATCCGTGGCCGAAGGGAATTGGCCAACTTGAAAGGATTCCATGCACCTGTTCGCTGCTGGCCCGAACTAAAGCTATTCGTACTCATAGTAATGGGCAACGACGAAAAGGCGTCACCTTCTGATTGAGTATCAACTGGTTCAATAAGTTCCACTGCATTTCTGTCACTCGATGGGGAATCGTATCGCACCGATATCGATCGGGAACAATCCGTGCTTGATTCGCTAGTCAAGTCTATCACTTGGACCCGGGTGATCACAAATATATCGTGCTCTTGTTTCGTACTCGCTTCGTATAGCGAGCCCACCAGAGACCGATCTTTGATCAGCACCAAATACTTGTTCAAATATCGACCGGCGATGCCAAACACTCGATCTACCAGTTTCAGATTGCTTAGCTCTTTGGCGTCGTCATAATTGATGGTGTCAACCCGCTGATCTAGGCGGTTGAAAACAAGACCGTGCTTACGATCGGGGTGAAGGATGACATGGAAGTGTTCGCTTGACATGAGGTCGAATCGGTCCATGTTTGCGATGAATTTAGTTTGTTGGTGGATGGACTAGTTGAGGATTTTGTTAAAGTAGTAAAAGTAGCTCCAGCTCCTCCGCTCCAGCCAGCCGCTCGTATGGTAAAATAGGAGCCGACCTGATCTTGTCTGATAGGTAATAAGTCAATAACCAGCGAAGCCAGATGTAATTGACCAAATTTCTATTCTCACATCATGTCAACTTTGGAATAATATATTGGTTTAAGGAATAAGCAAGAGTTTGAGTTCTGATAACTGTCTTGATCATCACCGGTGGTTTCATCATTAGATTCTTCATGGTTTCTCCATCTCCATTAAAGACGAACTGTCCATGAGTTTAAGCAATATCTATTGGTTTCGCCCGTAACCCTTCCTCGGATATTGGTCTAGTAGACGAATCGGGTTGAATAGAGTGAACATTGTTTTTTACTCTAATGTACGCTGATTGTTGTCTCCATTTTATTTATTTTCAGATTCACCGACCATATTTCGTTTTCATTGTCGGCGCGTTGTGTGCCAGCTGGCGTAACCTGGAACCTCTTGCCGAGGAGCTGCAATCAGTTGTCCAAATCTAGTATTTAACACAAGGCATATTTGTAAATCGAAAGCGCGACAATATGTTTTGGTTCTAAATTATTCTCGAGAAGTTCAAACATTTAGAGCTGGATCTGAGTCCACGCGCCGCTCAAGCACACAGCTGCGCGTTTCTCCGGTAACCAACAAACCAGCATATCCGATCTCAAGAGACCAATCGGAAAATCCAACGACGGATACAATCCAACATCAGTTCAGAATCTCTGCATCATAAGAATCGGCCTGTAGTGGATCAACTCGTTGGATGCGATAAGAGTTGTCTATTCCAGACTCATACATGTATGAGTTTGCCAGAGGGGTGTGTGAAAATCTTGTGTGAGGCCCCACAGGATATTAACTCGAACGTGTTGCGCAAGTCGGCGAATCTCAGAAAATTTTGCCCTGAATCAACTCCCAGTTTTATTGATATGCGAAACTTGCTGAAATTTGACACCAACATCCAAATCTAAGCATCTCTCCCAATCAACGTACATAGTCTAACCATCCACTCTACTCAATCATCCATGGTGCTTCTTGCCAACCTTGTGTTTCACCTGTGAAAGGAGATTTGCAAATTAGTGGGCAATCAGTGGTTGCTTGTTGCACCTAAGCGGTCAAAAAGTCTCTACTTACTCCCCATTTGAAGTTTGCGTGCTTGTCTGTTTTGACATAAGTGTAGACTGGACCGATGTAGTATTTCCCGTGTCTCTTAACGCGCAATTTTGGTTCTGAGGCTGATGATTTTGACGCAACAGTTTCTGGAAGAGTCTCCACGGATCTTCTAACTCTAGTGACTGACGGAACGACAGCGGATGCTGCCGCCGCCGCTGCAGCAGTTCCATCGTCGCCCTCGTAGTCACCGTCGGCATCACTTCCACCTTGAGGCGAGTAGCCTTGCGGATTGTTGTTACTTCCCTCCGAGTCAACGTTCTGTTGGTAGTTTGGCATGTTGCCACTGTATCCGTCGTCGTTGTTGTAACCGTTACCATAGTTTTCGCCGTCGCCCCCTTGGTTGTTTCCTCCTTGGTTGCCGTAACCTTCATCGTCATAGTCTTGGGCACTCGATATTGCCACCCCAATAACTAGGACCCAGACGAGAACGGAGATGCGAACCTGAGCCGGATGTGACCAGCTGATTGTTAGCTCTTTTGCTAGGGAAGTTCAATGGCACTTAAGAAACTAGCTTCACGCAAAGCTTACTTACTTTGCTCGACATTTTGTTGAGTATAAATATATTTAAATATGCTCGATTGGAAAAGTTTGAGAGCAAGAGGTTCTTGTTGCTTGAAGGTGAGATTTCCGACTGAAGTAAGTGAGAATTCGCTAACAACTAAACTCTAAACTTGGGATCCAACCATCTCACTTCCCCCCGCCAACATCGGGGGCCAATTCAACTCGAAGGGGTGGAGTGGAGGCAAGGCAAGGCGAGATGAGGAGACAGGAATCTAGAGTTGAAACAGGCGGGCTGTTTTACATAACTTCAGTGAGTCGGTCCAATTTGATCGGCCAGCTGAATCTCAGGTTCTGTGAACGAAACAGGAGATTTGGAGCTGGCAAGATCTACAGGTAGGCGGGTTTGCGGATGGAAATTTGTGGCGTCAAGCAAATCTGAGGGACACTGCTCTCACTCACTCCCTTTCTCCCTCTAGTGGTGGTGGCGGCAATGGCGGCCAAATTGTGCTTGGCTTTGCTTGACTTCAATCACTCAAGTCCAAATCAATCTTGCAACTGTCAGATAGTCCTAGTGTCGACAGGAGTGAAAGTTGTTTGAGCCTTTCCGGCAGTGCATTGAATTTTTGCCCATGAGATGAGAGGCTAGAACCATTTCAACAGATTGATGCTGGCATTGACGCCTGTGCTATGGGGAGGTGCCAACATGTTAGAGGGTTACCTGGCCACAATCGGCCTGTATGTCCATGTGAATCATCTGTGCTTGAACGGGACTCTGCCGCCTTTGATAAAAACGATAGCTTGAGTTGATTGTGTAACCTATCATTTTATCCACTATACCTCACCAACCCTTCACTGGACGCCTTCCCGTAAATCTAATATTTTTGTGACCGATCTTGGTTGCGCCAGCAATTACTGCCCACACCCGCTCAGACAGTGAAAACTTGCGAGAGAATTAGTATGAGGACCAGCCTCATACAAGTACTAGTCTGCTCGGAGTATCGATAATGGCATTGTGAGATGCCTGCCTTACTGGCGCTTGTTCAACTGCAAGCGAGCCAGAATCATCTACCAATCTGACGCCGCCCTCCAAACAGTTGAAGGCATTAGGGATTTCCTATTCCCTATCGAGCAGACAACAATCTCGTCCCCTAAAACTTTCGCAGATTGACGATTGTCATTGCGTAGAGCTACCTCGAACAAGACATATCACTGCATTAGTTTGGCATTTCATGAGCATTAACTGGCTAAACATTGAAATTCAGTTTAGACAAGGTGGGGATCAGTCTGTTCGGTGATAGCGATCATGCAATATCATCTAGTAGCACCCTTAAGATTGTTAGCTGGCCCTCTGGGAGCAAACTCAACTCGCCGACCTGATTCACTATTCTGTGAGTATGCATACTGTGACGAAACTAAGAGGTTGATGTCAGATTTAGAGTGCACCGACGAGGTTAATCTTGATTATATAAACCCACTGATCAAGCATCAGAGGGTCAAGTCGTGCGAGAACAGATGTGCACTAGTTAAATTTCGGTAAGATGCGAGCGAGTTTGGCGATTCTGCTTCAAGGCCAACACGGATCCCGAGTTCAGCGCTGTTTTCAGCCAGGAATCACGCCGGACTATGCGGTTGTTAGAAAGAGGGACTGCGTACAAAGAAACGGAACTTTTTCCCTTGGCGCCTCAAAGTTCCCGAAAACGGGGGACGAGTGTGTTCGTGGTTGTCCATCTGAGCCTTCGGAACCTATATATATTTTTAGGGATCTGATTGTCAACAGGAGAGAGGCTACCTGAACATAACCGTCTGCAGTGCGGCTTCAAGCAGTTCATGACGCGGGAGGCGTCGGGTGGAAGGCTGCTCGACGCGACAGGTGTAAAACGTCTGCTCTAAAAGTAACGAACGCTATCATATACTTTGGATCGAGTATGGTTTGCTCAAGCAGATCTATGTGTAAACATTGCGTAGATTGTGTAATCTCGCAAGATCATATTTATCGCCTGCCGCGGGCAAGAGAGAAGGTGTTCAGTGGGCAACAGAATTTTCTCTACTATGACTGAAGCCACAGTAGGCCCTTTTCACTTTGCCGCTCACAGAAATTGAGCTAGAAGGCACTATCGTTATGCAATCAACCCTGCCAGGCATCTATTCATCATCGGTTGCGGCCCGCGAGCAGTAGATTGGAACTTGAGAGCCGTAGACAGAGATTGCTAGACAAAGGGACTTCGGTGGTGGTGAGGCAGCCGTGCAGCGGCCACACCAATGCGGCCAGACGCAGTAAGCGAGCTTTCTCTGTCTCTGGTTCTCTGTCCCGCACTCGCTTGCTCGCTCTCGCTCACTTTCTCTCTCACGATGGGAGATTTTGCTAGAACTCGCCCGCAACAACAGAGAGAGTCCATAGGTTATGCCGCTATAGCGTTTGCCTTATCTCCTTAGCAAACTGTGAGTCAAAGCAAGCTAGCTCACAAGTAACAGCCTCAATTTTTCGCAAAATCATATCTTCAATATCAACTCTGAGCCTCCAATCAATACCAAACTTTCGGGAGTCTAAAAGCGGGGGGACGTTGGACAATAACTTGTAACTTTTTGACTTAACTGCAATGTATGCATTACCAAACAAGACGCAGCATAAGTTGATAGTCAAGGTTCGTGGTGGCATATCTCAAAAACTAGACAATTTCACATCTTCGTCGGCGTCGACCGTAGCCAACAGTGCCACGAACAGTAACAATACTTATTCCTCATCGTTACCTTTTACTTCGGCCTCGCTGATCAAGGAGTCGGCGTTCAATAGGCATGTTGATGAGGCTGGCTTTAATGCCGAACTAAGCCACTTGCCACAGCCTGTGTTCCATACAGTAAGCTCAAATGGATCCAAGCACAACAAATCCCCGTCAAACCACCATCGAGCTCCTAGACAACACATCACACCCGAACACGATGAGATGATCAAGTATGTCCAGCAGTCATGGAAGGGAGTGGAACAAAATTACAAGAAGAGTGTTAATAATTTTATTAACAATCTTGACATGAACAACTCTCCTGACGAACTCTCTCCATCACATTTGAAACAAAAACAAGCGAGCGCCAGGAAAAAGACTGCAACCACATCAACTCCACTACTGTTGACTGGCTCATACCACCATATCTCAACCACAAAGGATTCTAGTTGTGCTAGACAGGACTCCTTCCAACCCTTCGATCTTGAGACATTTTGGGGAAATCGAATCCTCAAGAGATTGACAGAGGAGACGTAAGCGGATGATTTGTACAGGATAGAGTAAAACTAGTATAGAATTGTGATTACAGTTATAGTAAAGCAGCGGGTACACCGTAGTGACCTTAGATTTGGCCATTCAATCCCTCTCCTTTTTGGGATCCTTTCCGTGCGCTAGCATCTGGTCCTCGAGCATTTTGTTTAAGCGACTAAGTTCGTCTATATCGGCTTGGTTTGTCTGATTCTTTTTACGCATAGTCTGTATATACTCGGCTGCTTTCTTCAATATTTGAGCTCGCGAAGCTTTCTCCCCCTGCAAAGACGGAACAACGTCGCGTAATTTACAGAACGAATCCTTGATTAAATCTCTCCTACGACGCTCCAAGGCGTTATGATGATCTCTCTTATTGTCGCCCTTGGATCGTTGTTTAATTGAGCCCTCATCGTCATCGTCACTGTCGAAATCGACATTGTTGTCATCGTCGTCGCTGGTAATCTGTTGAGGGTGCAGATGGTGATCGCTCATTGTTGCTTCTAAATTTTCTATCAATATTCCGCTCGAATGCGCTAGGAATTCTGGCCGAAAAGTATAGTTTGAGGCTCCTGATGCGCTGTTTGGGTGGTTTATTTGACCAGTTTACCAATCACCCAATGAACCAGCGCAGGACTCGCTTGTGCAAAGAGCTCGCCTCCAGAGTAAAATGGCGCAGTGAGCTTTTCGGGCGTCGTTTCCACGAGGAGTGAACTGCACGAGTGTTTTTGGCTCGCTCGTCGCAGTGCAATTTTCTACCAAACACTACCAACCAAACTCAAGCTTGCACCGGGCAAAACGTTCCACGAGAAATCGACTACGATCTTCCAACTTCCCTATAAACCTCATCCATATAATCCAGCATATCTACCATTCCAAGCTAGCCCAAGGGCATAACCTCGCATGACATGGAGGGCGGAGCTGGGCCCATGTCCATACTGGACGATGCCGTCAAAACTGGCACCCAAATTCTAATCAGTTGCAGAAATAACCGCAGACTTTTGGGTCGAGTTAGAGCCTACGATAGACACTGTAATATGGTCCTGGAGGACATAACAGAAATGTGGATTGAATTCCCCAAGAAAGGAAAACCAATAAATAAGGATAGGTTTATTTCGAAATTATTTATAAGAGGTGATTCGGTTATAACTGTGCTGAAGAATCCAGGAGTATGATAATAATAAATTATTTTGCTAAAGGCTAGTTGTAAATTTCACAGATAAATACCTGGGTTAAAGTACAGGTTCTTGGTCCAACCGAGCAATTTTAATTCAATTGATTGAATGTGTCCATTAGAAGATTCGCGCTGTATAACATCGCTAGTAACTAAATTGAGAATTCGGAGTAAATCTCGTTCATGTGCGTGCGTCATTATGAAGTATGCGAGTGCCACCCCGAGCCATGAGCCGGCAAGCTCGTTTCTGACGGATACAAAACCTGAGTTCGTCGGGCACGGAAGAGCGAGACAGTCGATTAGTTGAGTGCGTTTGTTAAAAATCGACACAATTGTTGGAAGAGCCATAAAAAAATCCACCTCAGAGGGGACATAGGGGCCGAGGAGGAGTGTTTTGCTCACACATTTGGAGGGGGATACAACAAGTGCGCGCTTCGAGAGCAAACACGATAGCAGCGCGCATATGCGCATAAAGAGAACCCATAGTGGTTTTAACTAAAAGGGGGCGTCACTATGACCCCAAGCGCACTGGCGTAGTACTAACCTGCTAAACATGAGAAAACAAGCAACATGTCCGTGCGTATAGGATGCTTGCGCTTCTTTCCATCCTGAGGCTGCGACGATGGTAGCCAAGTAACAGGCACACGGTTTTCCTGCGAGGCCGACTTGACGGTGGGGCTCGCCAACACCGACGGCCAAGCTACTGAGTCTGTGACTTCGATGTCGCCCCCACAATCTTTGGCCCCTTAAAAGTTGAAAGGTGTTGGAGGGTGTAGTGATGGTTTTGAGTTAGAACTCGTCGGAACTGTGATTGAAACGATGGAATAGCCTCGGCGGCCATCTTAAGTGCTCGCTGTTCCGTCAACTAGCCGAACTAAAGTCGACGTGTAATCAAGCTTTCGGCAAGCTGACCAATGATATTGTAGACATCTCTCTAACTCTACTTACTTCCTCTGCAAGCCTGGATTACAAACACCTTGGGCTTTCCTAGCATAGCTTTGCAATTTCTGTTGTCAAAACAAGAAATTATCTCGCTCTCCAGATAGACCTCCATCCCGTCAGTGCCATAGATTCCATGCTCGCTACCATGAGACAAAATGAATACAAATAACGCATCATGCTCTTGCTTACACTCTCCTGCTACATCTTTGAACAATTTTCTCATCTGATCGGCGGTCTGATTACGTCTCATTATCACTGTGAAGCCAAGTTGTTGGAATATATCATCGAATCGTCTGGCATCCTCGTCGGATCCCTTCCTCATTGGAAACATATCCGCCTCAAAGTCAATGTTATTCACTATCAAACAGGGCCCTCTAGGTCTCGAAGTCATCTTGTAATCCTCCTCGGAATTATTGTGGCATACGCTAGCTAGTTTCACAGCCATCATGTTGGTCCCTCCTTTCGCTATTGCCATCGTGACGTTCGAATCCAAAATGAGGTTTGGATCAATCATGAGCGAGTCCGACGAGGAATCGGACTCAGAGGATGTCGACACATGAGAGGGGTGGCAGTAATGAGGCGACGATGAGCGGTGCGCGTCTTGGTTGCCAGTGGCCGGTGGTTGCGCATAGGGGTGCCAGCAAACCACTGGCTCCCCATCTTCGCTACTACCCTCCTGCTCGTCGGAGATGCTCAGATTGTTTATCAAATTCAACTCATGAGGGCGCGTCGGAGTCTGGGACGATCTGTTTGTATACAGCTGACGGAAGCCCGTGAGTTTACTGTTGATGCTAGTGGTCCCGTTGTTCTGCTGTCTGGTAGTAGGTGGCGTTGTTGAACATTCAGGTTGGCTCAAAATTGTATTGCTGGACGCGGAGCTACCCGTAATTTGGCGGCCATTGTCACAGCTTGATGTTTGAGATGTATTGGTTGTTACCTTGGTGCTAGAGATCAAGGTAGCTTGGTGCTTCTCTTTCAGTGGAGATAACGTTGGATCACCTTGATAACCTAGATAGCCAATTGATGAATTATTTGATGAAGAGTTCTCACCAGAACCTATGATTCCGCTGTCCATCCCTAGAGGATACTGAGGTAGTTGCGATGCAGATTTGTTGAATTTTTCGGCCATTTTGCGGAGTGTATTTCGGTAACCATCGGTTTTTGTCAGTCTTTTGTTTAAACTAAGTGGCGATATCAACTTGAGAGCCTGAGTGTTGTTAGTTATTTCCAGTATGTGAACAAATTCGTCAAATGCCTTGGGAGAGTCACTGTCCTGTAAGGCATCCAATAATTTGAGATTTCGACAAAAGCGACTCTCAACTCGTGTCTAAGCAGATGAGTGGGATTTGTTTGCCATCCAGAATTGAGTTGGTACCATTAAAGATGGAGGCAGCGTGCAGGGGCAAAAGGGAGTTTTCGTGAGGAGTTCCAATCAGAGATTAGTTTTAGCTGGAGTATAATTGAAGACTGGCTTTAGCCACGTGCGGCTCCCTTATCGGGCCGATCGCGGACTCTGAATCAACAAGTAAAGATCGGCACGATAACAGGTGTCAAAGGTTTGAACTGCAAATTTAAACCCGCTTGGATCGATGACCCCTGGGCCAGTCAAACAAATCTTGGTAGGGCATGGAACTTACCATTATTTCTTCCACCTTACTACTTGAAACCAACTTAGCCAACTGTAGCAGTTCCGCCAGCTCGACAAAATTGATCACATCAGCGAGCTGTGGAGCGCTTGAGGCCAAGAGATCTCTTTGTCTCTGGTCCATCGTCAGGGAGTGGAATTATTCGTCGCCCTCTTGAGGAATGATGGACTTTGGAGAGCTTCAAGTGGCACTCGGCGCTACCGGAGTGTGGGATTTGGTCCTCGTCTATAAGTTAGCGAGCACGAACTATAGTGGTCAGTCTTTTCTGGAGAACGTCTATTGGTATTGGTACTTTTCATTCTAGGTTGTGATGATTAGCTTCTTGGTCGAAATCGAAAGAGTGAGTCAGTGTAAGGAGCTACAGACTGCAGAGTGAAATTTTTTCGATCACGAGCTTTTATCTTTCGTTCGTGCGCATGCATGTGCATCAAGCTGGTAAACATGGAGCCGGCCGAAACCAACTGCCTGCTTGCACATGCAATTCACAAAGACAGTTTCGCACCACCTTGGCTAGTACGTCTCTGGCTCCTGTGCGACTGGTCATCCTTGACACTAACAAGTCAGTCGCTGGCTAGCGATGGGCTCTAGGGCCCTCAAGTCGAGATTTAATGCCGTTTCGCTTAGATTAGACTACTCCCTGGTCGACAGCCAACCGGATAAGACACACAAAATGTGAACAAAAACCTTTTCGTCAGATACGTGTATGAGAACTTTATCTTAAATTTTATTTTTGTGTTTGCTCCTTTGATCGCTGGGATCAGAAGAAGTAACCTAGTATCTTGCCTCCCAAATGTTTCCTTCTCGCCTCTTCGTGATCCATGATGCCGCCAGATGTGGTCATGACAATGAAACCGAATTGACGGGATGGTAAAAGATTTCTACAATAACTCTCGAGGTCTTTCATCTTAACGTCATACCTTGGACTAATAACTCCGCATTTGTTTAATCTTCCATTGAGGTTTACTACAATTTTTCCCGATCTATGATCATCGACGATTTCAAATTCTCCGATGTACCCTGATAAAATCGGATATCGTTAGAGAGGAAAAGAAGTGGATTTAGTGCGGTTAGCAACAAGCTACAACAGTTGAGTGTTTCACATCATTCGGCACCCAAAGGGATCACTCACCATGCTTCATCATAACTGTCAGAAATTTGACGATAACTTTTGATGACGGCCTCAATAGGACTTGTCTCTTGCCTCTTTTCTCGGCATTGTTGATGCTCTTGAGGGCATCGGCGAGTACATTCATTCGCACCATCGCTGCGTCTTAATGTGTTTGTTTGTGTCTAATATTCAATGGCCGATCAACATCTACCTTTGGCTGATAGGGTTGATAGGTCGAGAGGAGACTCGATCTTGGGAGATGAAATTATTGTTGCTGTTGCCTGTGTTGGTTAGGTTACGAATCTAGTTGCCTCACAGGTTGGCAGGCGAAATTTTGGGAGCAAATTTTGGACACTTGGTGAATTCTCTTGCACATCACGTTGGATTGCACTCGCGTGGGCAGCTGCGACGGCTGCTCGCTGGCAGAACAGAGCAGAAAACAAGAAACTATCGTAGCTTTCTACGGCCTTGCTTTCCGGTAGTAGATGACACGCAGGCGCACTGGGCAGGGCGCGTGCTTTCAAAAAGAGGCAATCTCAATTGCATGGACGACGGATGGGCACAATGCGGACTTGACAAGGGGGCAGGCAATTCTTTCCCCGCCCACACTCAGGAGTGACCGGCTGAAATAAATTCGCTAACCGTTGACAAAACACGCACAATCGAACAATTCCTGCCTAGGCTCACCATTCAGGCGGCGGAGGAGGTGAAGTGTATCAAGTATCTGGCCCACACTATTATCAGATAATCCGCCTTCAAAATTATTGTCAACAATCATGACGTCCTCTCAGGTAGTTATGCTGGTCGGTGTTGGCGAAACCAAAGCTAGCATGAAACTCGCGCCCGGGAAGACAACATTAGGCCGCAATGTAAAGGACCTGAACTGCACCGACAAGAAGGTCTCAAGGGAACATGCCACCATTGAGGTTGACAGCGATGGCAAAGTTTATTTAACAGCAAACCATGTAAATCCGTGTTTCATTCACGATGATTCAGCTCGTGATACACCACGAGCGCTCAAAAAGGGCGAGAAGTTTTGCTTAGAAGATGGTCACAAGTTTAGTTTGTTAGCATCTCAATACATCTACAAAGTTGTACTCAAAAGCGGATCTACAACCATCACAAGCTCCACAGATAAAGCCTCAGAGCAAGATGACAATGTAAAGGGAAACAACAACAACAATAACAAGAACACTGATAACGAGGACGAAGACGAGTTAGAACTGGAACGAGCTGCCTCAACCAAAGAAAAGACTAAAGGCAAAAAATCAAAGAAAGAGAAGAATGCCAAGTCCTCGACTGGTTCCAAAAAATCAAAACACCGAGCTGACGACGATGAGGATGACGATGATGATGATTACCAGGAATCAGATGACGAGGAATCAGAGGAAGAGGATGAAGATGATGAGGAAGAGCAGAGCGAAGAAAGTGAAAGCGAAGAGGAAGAGAGCGACTATGCCGATACCCCAAAGAAAAGACGAGGAGGAGCAAAAGCTGGCAGCGCGAAGAAGAACGAACGAGGTAGACCAGCCCGCAAGGCTGTTAAGCAAGCTGTCAAGGTAGATTTTATCAACGATGATCCCGAGGATGATGAGGATTATTTAGAGGACGATGCAGAAGATGACGATGACTTTGAGCCGTCATCTGGAAGCGATTGGGAAGAGGAAAGAAAGGGCAAAAAATCAAGTAAAAAGAAGAAGCGCGCGTCAAGTGATGAGGACGAATCTGATGAGGACTGGGGCAAGCCCAAGAAGAGGAAAAAGGCACCCGTCGCCAAGAAACCCAGACCATCATCTGCCCGAAGACAGCCCAGTCGCGGATCTTCATCGCACAAGTACCAAGAATCGGACGACGACGATGACGATTACTAATCCACCAACAGACCTCATCTTGTGATCCAACAAAATCGAGAAAGATATGAACGGGATCAATAATCTATTAAGTATCAGGTCTTTAAATTACAGTTCTCTTGCGATACTCTCGAGGTGTGCGAAACTTGCATATCGTAATTGGAAGCTAGTTCTTGTTCCCGCATTTCGATATATTCTCTATCTCTTTTACACATTCTCATTTACAAAGACTTGGCGAAAGTACGAGGCAGAATCGCGTGCAAGTAAACCACAGAGTATGTACTCATAAACCGAAGAGTCGGGAAACAATTGAGTTCATGAAATACCACCATCTATACAGTAAATTTCATCCATCGTGTATGCGCGTTTATTGGCCTGATTTCTGGCTCCCTTTCAACTCCTTGATGAAATTCCTTGCATTGTTCGGTCTCTCCAAATACTTTTCCTCACTTATCGTGTACTTCGGTACATCCTCATCGGCGAGTTCTTTTGTTTGCTCATCAGTGACAGTTAGTTTCGCAGAGGATACCTTACCCAATAGATCACCGAGGTAATGAGAGAGAGTCAAGTCGTTATTGTCCAGCTCTCCAAGTTGCTTGTCGTCGACTGCCAGGCCAATTTTCATGGTCTTGTGATTGGCTCCTGTTACCAGCTCTAATTTCTCTTTCAGCTCGGATATTTTTATGTTCGGATCGTAGCGTTTCTCGGCTGGAAATTCGCTGAATGGGGAGTATATGGTAACGTTCAATACAGATGTCATCTTGTTGTCCTGCTCGAATTTGTTCCAATTCAGGGAGACGGTAGCTATTTGGAAAAAAAGAAGAGTAAGGTCTTATTTATTTTAGTCGTTTGGTACATACTACCCCAATTTTCAAACTCTAAGCTAGTATCCTATGAGTGATCCTATCAGTTTTCAGTCGACGTGGTTAGTAATAGGCTGACATCGACTACTTCCTATTACTCTTGTCGATTTCAGTTGATCTATCCAAAGTTTCGAGCGGTATGCTATAACTCCCCGAACACATGCGGATAATTTTGGAGAACATGCACACGATCTATGGTGCTCGTGGGGTTGTAACTC